>Ga0256827_10000450_pt1 | contig 25685 bp, 28 predicted proteins | sample CV84metaG_FD_185977 | JGI IMG/M metagenome (GOLD analysis project Ga0256827, IMG submission 185977) | Hydrothermal vent microbial communities from East Pacific Rise, Pacific Ocean - CV84 | ecosystem: Environmental > Aquatic > Marine > Hydrothermal vents | place: Pacific Ocean: East Pacific Rise...
GGACCGGACTTTAACATGGTTTCTTATACAAAAACTAAAGAAAAAATAGCACAGTATGCTAAAGATCCTTATGCCTACTATGAAGAGTTTGGTTACAGTGCCAATGCTATGCCTACCCTTCCATTAGAAGATGAAGAATTCAAAGATGTTGCAGACTACATAGACTCGCTACAACCTTTTAAAAAATGGATGATCAAAAAGAAGGATTAATTTCTCATTAACTCTTTAGGATAGACACCATAGGTAAAGAAAAAGAGTTTAGAGAAATGCCCTTGATGTCTATATCCTACCCTTTTAGCTATCTCTCCTATCGTCAAGCTCTCCTCTTTGAGTAAAAGGTTTGCCTCTTCTAAACGAAGTTTTTGCACATAACGGTAAAGTGTCGTTCGATACACTTTCTTAAATACTTTTTTAAGTTTAGACTCATTAGTGGCACAAAGATGTGCTAAAGTTTGAATTGTCGGAGGACAGATAAAGTCTTGAAGTAGGATCACCTTAGCTCTAGATGCGAGTTCTAACTCTTCTACTGTTATATTTTCTACCAAAATATCAAGCAGACTAAAACGATGGATCATAAACTCTACCACACGATGCTCTGCACGAATGCTTTGCATTTTATCATCACTGCAGACATTTAACAACTTCTCAACAATGTAAAGACTCAATGCATCAAGCGGCAAAATATTGATCTTTTCCAAAGAAACCTCCTTTTGAATCTTTTCATAGAGAAAGTCAATGGGTTCATTTTTATTGCCACTCAAATAGCGTTTAAGAAAAAAATCTGCTATAAAAAGCATAAAGATATCCGAATTCTTATGCTTTTGCATTATTAAAGTCATATCTTGCCTAGAAGAACAAAAAATACCTATCTCTCCCTCTTTCACCAATGTTGTATGTGTATCTATATGATCATGTATAAGTAACGCTCCTTTACGTACCATAACAATCACCACCATTCTGTCCAAATTCTGAAGTAATATCTCTTTATTCTGCCTTGGGAGTTTACTCTCTAAAAATACAATACCGTTTGATATATCCACTCGGTTTAAATACCCTTTGCTCTCCTTGAGTAGTTGAGTGATCTTATATCTGGTATCAGTGATATTGAAAAAAAAACTATCCATCTGAATATCCCCCAATGACACTTGCCATATCGACCACTCTTTTGGCATATCCATATTCATTATCCTGCCAAGCCGATACCCTAAGAAGGTCTTCTTCTACTACAGAGGTAAGAGGTAAATTGACTATCGCACTATGCGGATCTCCTATATAATCATTCGATGCCTGTATAGTTTCAGTATATTTCAATACTACTTTAAAGTTAGCATCTATCTCTTTTTTAAATACTTGATTCACTTCCTCTTCTGTAGTCTGTTTGGTTAATTTGATACTCAGATCATAGAGTGTAGTACTTGGGATAGGTACCCTGATACTTTTTGCATGGAGCTTCTCTTTAAGATGCGGAAAGAAATAAGCTGTTGCCTTGGCAGCACCACTCATAAGAGGAATGATATTTTGCGTAGCAGAACGGGTTCGTCGTATATCTTTGGAGTAGTGTTTGCTATCAAGCAGGTTCTGATAGACCGTATAACTGTGATACATACTCATCATTGCAGCATCGATCCCAAAATGCTTCTCTATGATCTTAAAGATCGGTACGATGGCATTGGCAGAACAGCTGGAATTTGAAATAACAGGTTCACCTTTATACTCTTTATGATTCACTCCATAAATATATGTCGGCATTCCATCTAAAGGAGGTGCTGAAACGATAACACTCTTTGCACCATTTTTAAGCAGTGGTAAATTGGATTCTACGGTTAAGAAAATACCGCTGCATTGCAATAATACATCAATATCAAGTGATTTCAGATCCAGTTTTTCAGGATCAGGTTCAGAAAAAAGTTTAACTTTGTGTTCATCAATAAAAAGCTTATCATTCTTTACTTTTATGTCATAATGCAGTGTTCCATAAAGAGAATCATACTTTAAAAGATACCCTACCTGTTCAAAACTGTACAGATCATTGATCCCCACAAGTTCAAACTGATCATCTTCAAGCAGAATCCTTGCAGCACTTCTGCCTATTCGTCCAAATCCGTTAATAAATACGCGTATCTTTTTAGAGGTCATAATAGGCTCTTACCCGACGCTCAAAATCTTCATCACTCAACTCTCTTTTCATGGGAATAAATTTTTTAGCTTTATCTCCTGCAGTACATCGTGCAGAAAATTCTTTATTCTCTATAATTTCCAAGATAAGTCTGGTAATTTCAGTTGTATCATTCCCACTGTTTATCTGTTCAACGATCACAGGAGCCAAAGCAGATACCATAGACACATAAGGTGACTCTTCACTGAATGTTGCTTTATTGGTCACTAAATTATCTTTGGCAAAATTAGTATCAAAAAATCCGGGCATGATGGAATGTACTCTAATATTGAAATCCCTTAACTCATAACGAAGCGAATCAGTGATCCCCTCTACCGCATACTTACTGGCATTATAAAAGGTTAGAAGAGGAAGTCCTATCTTTCCCAAAAAAGAACTGATATTAATGATCACCCCTTTGTGTTGTTTTCTCATCTTTGGGATCACTGCTTTACACATACGCATCACGCCAAAGACATTCACATTGAATTGGTTGAACATCTCTTCCTCTGTTACCTCTTCAACTGTTGAAACCAAGCCATACCCTGCATTATTGATAAGTATATCGATCTTATCTATCCCTGAGAGTGCTTCTTTAATACTTTTGGAATCTGTAATATCCAGTTTCAGAGGATGAATATTTTCTGATTCGATCCCAAAAAGTTTTTCCGGCGTTCTTGAGCCGGCATACACAATATAGCCCTGTTCTGCCAAATATAATGCTGTTGCTCTGCCCATACCACTACTTGTTCCTGTAATAAAAACCGTTTGTCTATCCTTCTGCATATACTATTATAATCAAAATTGAATACCATCACATTGACAAATATCAAACATTTATTTTAGTATTTTATTAAAAAAATTTAATATTTATATACATTTATAACCCTATTTCCATTTTTGTTTGGAAAATATAAAATCTTCTGCATGTTTTTATAACATTTTATGTCATAATATTCTACCTCAACCATAAGTAGAAACCATGATCCGTAAACACATTACAGAACAGACTGCTATTTTTTTCAGTGTATCCAAATGGGTATTCCTCTCTTCGGTGGTAGGTGTCATTATTGGTGCCGTTGTAACACTTTTTTTAAATATTTTAGCCTATTCTGAAGATTCTCGTTCACTTTTACCTTTTGATTACTATTATTTACTTCCTCTAGCACTTGTACTCACCGTCTGGCTGGTTAAAACTTTCGCTCCTACAGCAGAAGGACATGGTACGGAAAAAGTTATTGCTGCTGTGCATAAAAGTGATGGAAAAATAGATATCTCTGTTATCCCTATTAAACTACTTGCTACGGTCATCAGTATCTTTGCAGGTGCTTCTGTCGGAAAAGAAGGACCTGGAGCACAGATTGGTGCAGGGGTTGCTTCTGCACTTTCAAATCTCTTCAAATTCAACAAACAAGACCGTAAAAAACTAGTCATTTGTGGTATCAGTGCCGGATTTGCTACTGTTTTCGGCACACCTGTTGCAGGTGCTATCTTTGGGGTAGAAGTACTAATCATCGGAGTCATTCTCTATGATGTATTACTTCCCTCTTTTATTGCAGGATTTGCAGCATTTACCACTGCACAATTCTTAGGGATAAACTACACCTATTACAACCTTCATTTCTATCAAAGCATCTCCCTTGATATTTGGCTTATTGCTAAAGTTGTTCTTGCCGCACTCTTTTTTGGGATTGTCTCAGATATTGTTATCACTTCCGTTTCACTTACGGCGAAACTCATTAAAAAAATTCCACTCAATAGCTATATAAAAGCATTTTTAGGGGGTACACTCATTGTTATATTGGCACTTATCTTCGGTCAGGAATACATTGGGTTGGGTTTGGAAACCATCCACAATACGATCAACCCAGATCCACTTTATGCTGTTGATATACACTGGTATACTTTTTTACTTAAAACTCTATTTACCTCTCTTTCTTTAGGTTCTGGAGGAAGTGGTGGAATTATTACACCTATTTTTTATATTGGTGCAACCAGTGGACATACCTTTGGAATACTTTTCTCTCCAGAGCATCTTGTACTTTTCTCTGCATTAGGGTTTGTCAGTGTCCTTTCTGCCACAACCAATACACCTATTGCATCTACTATTATGGCGGTAGAACTCTTTGGACTGGATATCGCTCACTATGCTGCTCTTGCCGCAGTAATCAGCTTCCTGATCTCAGGACATAGAAGTATCTTCTCTTCCCAAATCCTTGCTATGAAAAAATCTGAAATGCTTTCTGTTAAAATTGGTGAGGAAGTAGAAAATATTACCACTTCACTTGAAGATATAGAACTTAATAAAATTAATCGTCTTAAAGAGAGACTTCATAATAAAAGAGAGATGCTTAAAAACCGTAAACGGGTAAAAAAAGAGTAAATATTTCATAAAAACACTAATAATCTATTTATTTTTAGGATTTAATAATGTCAACATCCCTTATACTGATTTATATTTTTTTAGGCAGTACATCACTCTCATACATGATGTACGCTAAAAGTCAACGCAAAGCTATAGCACTTATTTCCGGTATTATTTTAGGAATACTCCCCTATTTTAATCTATCTATATGGCTCATGCTTTTTTTGGCGTTGATTTTTATGGCTCTTCCTTTTATCATATATAAATAATTTAAGATAATTGACACCTGTCAATAAAACCCAATCAACAACAAGATATAATAATCTCCTATCAGTATAAAAGGAATTTAAGATGGATGTCAAACACTACTACAACCCTAACGGTGAAGAGATACTCGATGAGAAGATATTTGGTGGAAGTCCAACAGGATTTGTAGACTTTAATCGTTCTAAATACCGTTGGGACAGTAACATATATGACCTCATGAATGCCAACACCTGGTTCCCTTCAGAGGTTAATACCAGCTCTGAAAAAAAGAACTTTGACAAACTCTCTCCAAATGAACAGTCTATCTATAAAATGACATTCGCACAACTAAGTTTCAATGACTCTGCACAAGAGGAGTACCTCAGTGACTTTAGACGACTGGCAAATAACCGTCTGGTCAAGTCTGTTATTTCTCTACAGATTATGCAAGAGGTAAACCACTCTAAAAGTTACGCCGTACTGCTTGATGCTTGCGGGAACTCTGATGAAGTCTTCAACCTCTACAAATATGATGAAGCACTCAACCGTAAAAATCAACAGGTCGCTGAACAATTTGCCAAATATATTGACGGTGGTTCTGTAGATAAAATGCTTCTCTCAGCTATGGCAAGTGTCAATCTAGAAGGTATCTACTTCTTACTTGGATTCTCTTATATCTACTTACTGGGAGACAAAGTACCCGGAGCAAGAGACATGATCAAATTCATTGCCAGAGATGAGCTCAATACCCATCTGCCTCTCTTTGCCAACATTTTTAAAACCATTCAAAAAGAGAACAAAATTCAAACCAGCACCATGGACACAGCCTACACCATGATAGAAGATGCCGTGAAAATAGAATTGGAATATGGAAAATATCTACTGGATCAGTTCCCTATTATGGGGGTGACACCTGAACTTATGGAGCAGACCGTTTACAACTATGCCAATGACAGGCTTACTAAAATAGGACTTGACCCTATTTTTGAACAGAGTAATACCACTTATCTACAAAAATTGGTTACAAAACATTTAGAGATGAATGAAGTCAAAAGTAATTTCTTTGAGAGTAATGTCTCAAACTATGCCAAGTCAAGTATAGATCTTAATGACTTCTAAAGCGTTCCTTCCCTACCTCAAATGTGTAGGTACCGGTCCAAAACGTAACCGTGACCTTAGCAAAGAGGAGATGAAGGTTGTCATGCGTGCCTTTTTAAAAAAAGAGGTACTGCCTGAACAAGTTGCTGCATTTCTTTTGGGTTGGAGAGTCAAAGGGGAGAGCATCGAAGAGTTTGCAGGAGCTATAGAAGTTTTTGATGAGTTTATCAAAACTGCACCACTTCCTAACTCCATAGAGTTTGGATACCCTTATGACGGTAAAGTAAAAAACCCTTATATTTTCCCACTTACAGCAAAATATCTGAAAAAATTCGACATACTCTTCTCTTTGCATGGCGGACTGTTACAGCCTGCAAAAGAGGGTACTACACTCAAAGAGATCTGTGATCATATACTACTCCCTGAAAATATCCACTACTTTGACAGAAGTGACTACTTTCCTGAACTCTATACATTGAGTGAAATTAGAGAAAAACTTGGATTACGTTCTTCATTTAATACCATTGAAAAACTGCTCAATATCACCCAAAGTGATACAGCAATCATTGGAGCCTTTCACAAACCGTTTGTAGAAAAATATATTAAACTTTTTAAAGACCGCTATAAAAAGCTGATCATCATCAAAGGGAATGAAGGTACACCGGAGATATTTTCCAAATGTACTATTACCATCATAGAAAATAATGAAATAGCAGAAATAAAGGTTGATCCAAAAGAGTTTGGCATCGACTATAAAAAATCTACAGAGCGAATTTCACTTGAAAATGCATTAGAACAAATAAAGAACCCCAGTGAATCCTTTATACAGTTAGCAAAATTCAATGCCGCAGTTATTCTTTTTTTAACCAATAAAGTAGAGAGTATTGAAGAGGGTTACAGACAGCTCTAAAATGCTTTTATGATCTCCAATAAATTTTTTGGATTGATCTCATCTCCATAAAGAGGTTCTCTTAAAAATAGTTCTTTCTGGCTATTGACAAAAAAGAGTGTAGGAAATATAGTGGTATAGTACATCTCTATAGGGTAACTCAACGTCCCCTCATAGGTCACAATCACAGGTACCATTTTTTGGTTTATACTCTCTATATAAGACTTATTCATAAATTGATCTTTGATCACAGTGTTACACTCTGTGGAGTCTTTTTTTACCACTAATACCAATAGTGGTTTATTATGCTCTTTATGTGCAAGATGAAGTGCTTTGTTGTAGTCACCTAACCAATGTACATAATTGGCTGAAGCTATAAGGGGTAACAGCCAAAGCAGCAGAAAATACTTTAACTGTTTCATCTCTTTTATTTTTTATCATCCAAGTGATAAATAAATATTCCTGAAGGATGCTTTATATTAAAAATCTCACGCTCCAAGAACCACTCTTTGGTATTGATCACATTCACTTGATTGGCATCATTGACTGAAACATAGAGATAGTCATCCATATTTGACCAACGCAGATGTAATACCTTACCCTTAAATGTAAAAGTTTCTATGATTTTCAATGTTTTAGTATCAACGATCTGGATCGTTGGGAAATCTTTACCTGAAAAAGTCACTGCCAAATATTTTTTATCCGGGCTAAGAGCTGTAAATACGGGGAGTCCCTGCATCTTAATATTCTTAATAAAATTAAACTTATTGTCATACACCATCACAGCATTGTCACCTACTGCAGGGATAAATGTTCTCTCTTTACTGAGACTCCAAAAACCAAAGTGAGGTACTTTCAGTACAGGCTTATTATCTTTAGCCGTGACTTTAATTTCGGAGAATTCCATTTTATCCAAGTCAATTACACCAAAAGCCTTAGTAAGGAAAAACCCTACAATATAGGTATTGTCTTTGATCATTGCATCAAAAGGCATCTGACCTACTTTAAACTCTTTGAATATTTTAAATTTAGGCAAACCTTTACCATCATTACTATCTTTAAGTACCGTTACCTTATCACTGTCCATCTGAGCAAAGATGATCATATCTTTATAGATCTTGATCCCCACATTTTTTGAACCTGTTATGATCTTATCAATAGGTTTAAGGTCACGTGTCAAAATATCTACTGATTTATCATCATAATTTGCGACAGCTACATAGTTCTTACCTATCACAAACCCAATGGCACTTTTTGATGTTTTATATTCATTAAGTGTTTTTTCACTTATCGGGTCAAAACGTATGACATACCCGTCACGAGAAATAAGATAACCGTCTTTACCGTCAAATTTGATGATACCGTGGTTCATATTATGCATATTCTCCATATGCGACTTTGTTAACCCTTTATTGATGACAGCGATCGATGCACTCTCACGCTCTACAACAAAAAGTTTTTCACTTGCACTTGGTGTACCCGCAAAAAGCACACTTCCAAGCAATAATAACGACAGTATTGATTTCATTAAAATCCTTTTAGAAATAATTAGGTCTATTGTACTCAAACTTCTCTAACAAGCATGTTGACCTCTATCAATTGATCAGAATTTTTTCCAAAAACTACGGCTAAAGAGTAAAAAGACCGTATAGAATTCAAGTCTTCCAACGATCATCGCAGCAGAGAGTATCACCTTATCCGTCCCACTGAAAAATGCATAATTATGTGCCGGTCCCGTCAAAGAAAAACCGGGACCTATATTACCGACAGTTGCCAAAGCTGTTGAGACAGATGTCATAGCATCAAAGCCCCTGGCAAAGAGATAAAGTGTCACCAGCATATTGGTCATGACAAAAAGAAAAAGAAAACCAGTCGTTGAAGAGATGATCTGTGAAGAGGTTTTTTGCCCATCAATGAATACATTGACAATAGCACTGGGATGCAGTGTTTTTTGAAATTGCGAAACAATATTTTTGAATAGAACAATATAACGGATCACTTTAACCCCTCCCGCAGTCGATCCGGCATTCCCACCTACAAGCATTGCTACAAATACGATACTGATAGCAATATGCCCCCACTGTTCATAATCAAGCGTAGCAAATCCTGTGGTGGTCAATACAGAAGCAATGGTAAAAAAAGAGTGGGTTAAAGCATGAAAATAACTGTCATAATCAACAAAGATATCTACACTTCCAAGCATCACAGAAAGCAGAATAAAAATTGTCAAATACCAAAGTACTTCTTCTTTTTTATAGCCATCCAGTCTGCCCGTAGAAAAAAGCTTCAGGTGTACTAAGAAGTTAATGCCAGAAATGATCATAAAAAATGTAGTGATCCAAATGATCCAGGCAGAATCATAATACCCCAATGAAGCATTTTTGGTAGAGAATCCTCCTGTAGAGATGGTAGAGAAAGCATGGTTCAGTGCATCAAAAGGGGTCATACCTGCGTACCATAAAGCAATAGTATCCATAACGGTAAAGAGTAGATATATCCCCCAAAGCCTTAATGCTGTATCTTTGACTTTAGGTGTGATCTTTTCCATTTTGATCCCTGTGGATTCTGCCTTGAACAGTGCCATAGAGCCACTTGGATTAATAAGAGAGAAAAGCCCGACACCCAAAACAATGATCCCCATTCCTCCCAGCCAATGCATCAGGCTTCTCAGGTAGAGTATGGACTTTGGTAAAGATTCAATATCGGGAAAAACTGTAGCACCGGTCGTAGTAAATCCACTTACAGACTCAAAAAAAGCATCTGCAGGAGTAATTCCTGTATAGAGAATAAGCGGGATCGCCCCGGCAACACCCAGAAGTATCCAGATGAGATTAACAGAAAATATACCACCTTTAATACTCAATTTCATCCTATGTTTTCTTAAAAGTAAGAAAACAATGAGATTTCCTGTAAATAATACAAAATCAAAATAGAGAAACAGTCTCATGTCTTCATCATAAAGCCATCCTACTATAACTGCAGTGAAGAGAAAGAGGCTCATAGCCACCCCAATAACAGAAACAAACTTGAAAATGTTCTTTAAAGCGTGTAAATCCACTGTTGTATCTCTTCTTTATCATCTATCTTTGCAAATGCAACAACAATATCACCCTGTTGCATCTCTTCAATTTGGGTTAATTTGTATATTTTCTCTTCCCTTAAAAGTAAAATGATCGAATGTTCTTCAGCAACGCTCTTGATCTGTTTACCTATTAATTCTGAATTAGGATAGATCTTTCTCATAAAAAGTACCCCTCTTCCCCCGCAAAAATGTCTCTGTGTTACAATAGAACTTGAAGATATCTTCTCCAGGATCGCATAATGTGCTCCTGCTTTACTGCCACGTACAACCACTACACCCATTTTATGCATCAGATCATAATAAGCCTTGTCATTATTGACTGCAACAACTTTAGGTACACCATATTCTCTTGCCTCCATACATTTAATGATATTCTTTTCATCATTATATCCTGCAGCAATAACCATATCTGCATTTTTGATCCCCTCCTCTTCAAAAAGACGATGATCCTCATACGCAGCATTGATCACTGTCACTTTGCCTTGCAATACCTCTGAAGCGGCTTTACAGTAATCAATATCCTTTTCGATCATTTTGATCTCCAATTTTTTATCAAGCAGTGCCTTGGCGATCTTTTGGGCCAATGTATTGGCACCGAATATCACGATCTTCCTGATGGATGCCGGCATCTTTTCATCCAATCTGGATGCAATGGTCTCTATTGCCTCTATACTCCCAAAAAGATAGACAAGATCATTTTGAAAAATAGATGTTTCCATGGTCGGGACAAAGAATTCTTTGTCTCTCTCTATTCCAACTATAGAGACTTTTTCAGTCATGAATTGCCCCACATGCAAAAGCTCCTCATTCTCATACTGTACACGAATGGAAATCAGTTTATGTTTGGTCTGATGGAACATCTTGACATTATTGGCTTTGGGAAAAGTAAAAAGTGCTTTAACCTTGTTAGCTGTAGTAATATCAGGGAAAACTGCATAGTCGATAGAAAGTTTTTCCAAAACATGACTTTTTAAAAAACCGTCATTCTTCAATCTAATGATTTTTTTACTCACCGTAATCTCATCTTCTACGATCAGTGTTGAGAGCAAATTCGCTTCATCGGAATCAGTCACGGCAATAAAGAGATCCACATGATCAATATTCAATGAGCGATATGTTTTTGGATCTTCACTGTCTCCCTGTACCACAAGAAGATCAATCTCTTCATCCAGCATAGTAAGTTTTTTAATATCTTTGTCGATCACGATCACATTATGTTGAAAAGAGAGTGTCTGTGCAAGAGAGTGTCCTACAGTTCCTGCACCTGCAATCATGATATCCATACTGTTACCATCCTTTAAAATATTAGATTACTCTTCTAGAGCTTTAAAATTACTTTTTTCATAAGTTTAGGTTTCATAAGCTCCTTATCTTCCAGATCCACAGCTTTTGCACAGGCACTTTTTGCCAATTGTACATAGAGAGAAACAGTAACGGTATCACCTTTTTTCAGTTTGTCTATCGTATACTCCAATGCTTTGGTTTCTTTTGCTTCAAGGTTATGCACACTCCCCTCTGTTGCAGTTGCAGGTACAATAATTTTTTTTTCGTCTCTTTTGAAGCTGTAGGCAAAATAACCTTGTTCATCTTCACTTGGCGCCTTGGTATAGTTTTGCCATATCATTTTACCGGCTTTATGTACTTCTATTTTCAAATATTTCGCACGTGCAGGTTGAATGATCAGCGGATGTTCCATCTTATTGGTAAGTGTGACAGTTAATTTCTTATCAGTGGTTGAAATATTAATATCTACCCCCGTTTTTCTGAACGCCACATCATGTATACCTAAAAATTTATGACTTGCATGATGCCCTCTTGCTCTTTTATCCATCTTCTCTGCCCCACCGGCAATTTCCGGCATATGACACTTGATGCACCCAAGGCTCTCTTGTTTTTTATCCATAGCCTGAAAAATTGTGACATTATTATCATTGAGTTTATGAGAATGACACCCCATACAAACTTTTTTTGCATAAACAGGATTGGAAACTGAAGAGTGCTTATCATTATCATCTGTATTATGCAATCTTCCGTACAATGTGGGTTTATAGTTTTCTGCCTGTCTTGCTTTTGTATTGATATTAAATTGATGTCCATTTTTCACATATGCGATCGTATGACAAAAATAACAACTTATTGCATCTGTATGGGTTTTATTACTTTTATTGGGTCTTGCTTTACCGGAAATCAAGTCTTTCAGATTATCTGCCATGGGCATATGACATCTGGCACATGCATACTTCTCTTTACTTGCCACATCTGCGATCTTATGATGCAGTTCATCATTAAAATAGGTTTTTGCATGTTGTGAACTTTGGAACTCTTCATAGATTTTTTCATGGCACTCGTTACAGGAATGGTTATCTAAATATTTTGCCTCTACTAAAGTGAACAAAAACAACAATAAAAATATAGGATTTTTCATAGAAAAGAAGCCTTGGTAACTTATTGAAACGATCCTTTGATCCTCTCAATAAATTACCTCTCCCAAAAAGGGAGAAGTAACTAAGCAATTAAGCACCAGGGATATGTTGTCTGTGCTCAACTGAGTATGTAAATGTAGGTGTTGTCAAGTTTTCAATATACTTAACAAATTCACCTGTTTTAGAATTGTAAATACCGATTCTTCCGGTAGTCCACTCAGAGATCATTGTCCACTCACCATGGTTAGCAGGCTCTGCATGGAGTAGTCTTGGTTGAACAGGCTCTTTCACTGCATCACCTAAGTGATCAGGCATAGGCATGATTTTCTCTTTACCAAATACTTTTTCATTTACAGCCACTTTAGCATGTTGTGTAGCATCCCACTCTTGGAGTACCTTTTTCGTCTTCGCATCGATCAATTGACCTTTAGTTTTACCAACTTTGATGATTCTGTCAGTCTCTAATGTATCTTTGTTGATCAAATGAACTTCATTATAGAACTCAGGCTTACCAAGAACACAGTCAGACCAAATCCATGGTGTATGATGGGCTGTACCTACAAATAGACCACCACCTGCTGTATCAACTGTTTTAACCACCTTCCAGTTAGAATCCCAAATAACAACTTTACCAACATTCATACTTTGTGTAGCATGGAGTTGTTTTTTCTGACCTTTAGAATACCAAGAAGAACCTTGACCCGGGTGTGGCTTTGTTTTCTTACCTGTATGCACTTTTGCAGCAAGATTTTTCTCTTTAAAGTCAACGATACCTACAACATCACTCCCTTGAGATGCGATCATGAAGTATCTACCGAAATCTTCACCTTCATCTTCATTCAAGAATGCATCATGAAGAATTTTACCAATATTTGGAATATCACCAACGATCGGGAAATCAGGCTTAGAGTAATCAATGATATACGTATGTCCACCATCTTTCAATGCCATTGCAAAGTATGGTCCGTACGGAGTATCTGCAAGAGAAGCAACACGTGAAGGTCCAATTTGTCCATCAGGATCGATCACTCTACTTGTATCAAATGCTTTAAGCGGCTCAAGTGTCGTTGCATCACAAAGTACTGCACCACCTGGGTTATAGTTACCTGCAATCACATATTTACCATCTGGAGATACTGCAAGACCTCTAGACTCTTGTCCTACTTGTACAGATGCCAAAGCAGGTTGTCCCGGAGCACCGATATCAAACATAGTTAACTTACCTGAACGAGAGATAGAGTATGCATATCTAGGATTCTTTTTATTTGTTACTGTTACATGTACTGCAAATCCGGCTTTATGACGAGACAATACTTTACCTGTCGTTGAGTCAATAAAGTCAACCAAAGACGCATCTCTTTCCGTTGCAAAAGTAATATCAAGTACAGATTTTACCTCTGTTGGTTTTGGATATTTTTTAGCAAGTGCTTCTCTGTCTGCTAATACAGTCCATGTTTTTTTAACTTCATCAAGATCCAGTGTTAACTCAACTGTATTCTTCCAGTCCATCAACCAGTCGATCATTCCGGCAGCATCATCTGATGAAAATGATGAGTTCCATGCTGGCATTGCCGTATTTTCAACACCATTCATGATTCTTTCTGCTAAAAACTCTCTACTTTTTTTCTTCAGTGCTTTAGGTCTAAGGTCTGATCCAACACCACCTTGGTGGATAGGTCCATGACACCCTTGACACTCTTTCTCAAATTTTTGAGCAAAATCCATACTTGAAGTACCGGCTATTGCCATAGTTGCTACAAAGCTTGTCGCTACTGCTAAACCTAAAATTCTATTTAATTTCATTCTTTCTCCTTTAATATCTATTGGATTCAACTTATTTTTAAGTTTATCCAGATAAAATCGCGAGTCTTAATTTTAAGACAACTCACACACAATTTGAGGACTCTACCCAGTCCTCATGTTCCCTCTTCGCCAATTTTTTAAAATTGCTTCCAAGTGTAACATCTATTTACTTAAGCAAAATATATAATTATCATCATTTAAGATGATAACTTTCTATTTGTTAAGTTTTGCCTTCTCTTGCTTGTATATCCAGAACATCGGTAAAATAATTACCGTATGTAAAAAGATAGTCAGTGTCAAAGGACCTTGATTTAGCATACCAAAGAAACTTGGTACGATATCTGTAAATTGATCTATCATCATTTCTCCTTTAAGATTTTAGATACGGGAAATCCCATATCTTTTATGCTTGTGCCTTTTTAGCCTGAGCTCCAATAGTAAGAAGATCCCATACTAAATAAACAAACCCTACGAATGTTACTACACCCATAACGGCTCTCCAAAGCTGTGCTTGTACATACCAAGGTAACTCTTGGGCTACAAAGAATGCATTCCATGTTGCACCAAGTTCAGCACGTTCTACAAGAACTTGCTCATATCCTGCAACGGTTAATGCAACAGTCATACCCACAACACCAAATGTTACAAGGAAGATTCCCATTTTAGATTTAAATGTTGATTTCATTCTCTCAAGACCATAAGCACCTTGTACACCCATGTACATCATCCCGATAAGGATCGTTGCATACGCACCAAAAAATGCCAAGTGACCATGTGCTGCAGTAAACTGAGAACCATGAGTATAGATATTAACTTGTGGTAGAGTGTGGAAGAATCCCCATATACCAGCACCTAAGAAGTTACCAAATGCATTGGTTACGATCCAAGACATAGCAGGAGTATTAGTAATCACACCCTTTGGTTCACCTTTAGCTTCATGTGCACCTTGCTCTTTACCCCAATCGTAGAGGACATGAACAAACATTGCAATAAGTGGTACAGGCTCTAGTGCTGAGAATAATGCACCAATTTCCCACCAGTACTCAGGTGTACCGATCCAGAAGTAGTGGTGACCCATTCCTAGGATACCTGAACCAAAAAGCATCAATACTTCAATCCATAACCACATTTCAACAACTTCTCTTTTAGCTCCAATAAGTCTAATAAGAGCGTATGCTGCCAGTGTTCCTACAAATACTTCCCATGTTGCTTCAACCCAAAGGTGTATTACCCACCACCACCAGAATTGATCCATAGAGATATTATCTGTAAAGAACATACCTGCCACATAAAGACCAGCAAGAGCTAACAAGTTTGCAACCATAACAGTCATAATTCCTGTTTGTTTACCTTTCATGTAAGAAGCAAAAACATTCCAGTAGAAAAGTAGTACAACTACAACAATACCAATATCAGCCCATCTTGGAGCTTCAATGTATTCTCTACCTTCATGGATTAACCAAATACTAGTTTCTGTTCCTGCACCAACTTGTACAAAAATGTATACAAGAACAACTACAGTTACTGCTGCTGTAAGCACCCAAAAACCAAGTTTACCAAGTCCTATACCTACAGTCTCTACACCTGTTTCATCAGGGAGCATATAGTAAACAGAACCGATCATTGCATAAAGCATCCAAACTACTAGGGCATTAATATGCACCATTCTAGCTACCGAAAAGTCAAAAAGTTCAAACAAGAACCCTGGAACCAAGAACTGTATTGCTGCGATAAGTCCCATAAGAAGCTGTGCACCAAAGAGTATGATTGCTACTCTAAAATACATCATTCCTAGTTCTTTTGATTTATTACCTTCAAATGAATTTGTTTTTATACTAGTGAGCATGTGAACCTCCTGCTTTGAATGTGTCAACAGTTTTTGAGAAGTTTCTAGGGAAACCATTTGTGTCGATACTACTCATATGCTTAAGGAATGCTACCAATCCTTTAGCCTCGTCTGCAGTAATTCCAAGATTTGGCATCATACGTGCATGTGTAGGATACTGTGAAGGATGCTGTAAGAATTCAGCCATTGCTTCTTCTGTTGTGCTTTTCCCTGTCATACCTTGTAGTGGTCCACCATTTTGCCATGCCGGATCAAGCCATGCTTTAGTAAGATCTGGTGCAAAGTATGCTCCATTTCCTAATAATGTATGACAATTCATACAGTTCTTTGCTTGAGAAGTCAGTTTACCAAGATGTAGCAAGTCTGCTGCCTCTTGTTCACTCCATTCTTTACCAAAGAATGCTTGTTTTTCACCGATCACCGGTACTTCATGTCCTCTTTTTGCATCCATTTTATAATCAATATGATAATTAATTACTGTAGGACCCGGTACCCTTTTAGTTACCCCATTTTTAAGATCTGCATCTGTACCCATGGTGATTTGTCCTAACGTATCGAATGTAAGCCAGATAAGCAAAATAGTTGCAAACCCTGTTACCCACGCTGCGGAACGACGCCAAAATGGTATACTGGTCCAAACCGAAACATTTTTATTAGCCATGTATTTCCTCCTTTAAGTTTGTCTTTTCTATGATCTCATCTGTATCTTCATATCTTGCATCTCCAGCTGTTATTAAATAAAAATAAAGGTGAGGGATGAAAAAATATGCCAACATCGTAACCATCAATACCTTAACAGTAAAGTGATTACTCTGTATCAACATAGCAAAATCATAGAGAAAGTAAGTTTGTAATGCCCAAAACAGATACCCAACAGGCATCCATTTTTTGGAGAAGTAGCCCATTTTTGAAAGTGTTATGACTGCTGCATACGCTACCCCAAAAACAAGTACGAGTGTTGATTCTATAAAGATAGGTAAGAATTGATCTAACGCAATCTCCGGACGAACTATCAACGGTTCCATCTATGACTCCCTGTTATATATCTATTTACTAAAAGGATCAAAACCTTAGAGCATAGAAGTATTATGACAGTTTAGAAAAGCTATTAGATTGACATATATCAAGAAAATAGATAAAAATCATAAATCATGATGAATAAGTTAAGTAACTCTTATAAGTGTATTTTAGAAGAAAAAGTTATACATGTATTGTAGTAACCTATTTTACAACACATCTTGCAGAAAAAAATGGTCTTGAATAGTTAGGTGACACAAAATTGTCTCCTACTAAAGACCACTCTTTAGATTTTTGAATATTTACGATCTGTGCTACTTTTCGTTGCATTCTACTCTCACAAATAATAGGCATATCTTTTTCAAATGCTGTTTTTACTTTTTCCATTCTATTCATGGTTATTGTATAATGTACACCAATAAAGAAAGTAAGGACCAAAGAGACCCACAACAAACCTCTTTTTGCAGCACCTTCTGACATAAATGGTCTTGTACCTACAAAGAGTGTTATAAGAAGAATGATCGCTCCCAATATAAGATAGGCACCCTCTAAAAAGAAAAAGTTCTTCATCTGCTTCCCTCGTGTTTTAATAAGATAATAGTATCACACTTTATTTAGAAGCAGATTGATACTCATCAAGCGATCTTTAGTCAAAAAGTTCTATACTGTCTAAAATATTTACAAAGGTTGACCCATGACCTCTTTTAAAAAATACCTTCCTATTGCACTTGTTCTAGGTTTCATTCTCTTTGGTCTAGATGCATTTCTACAAAGTAAACCAAGTAGCAAGAACAAACATGTTTACCAAACTGTACAGAAATATAGCCCTTACTATTTAGACAAACGCTTTGGTGGTCTACAGATCTTAAACAGAGAAGATCCTGAATTTAAAGAAAAACCTAACAATATGACACTTTTTAAAGAGTTTGAACACCTTGAAAAGGAGTGGGGTAAAAAACATTTAAGTCTAAAGAGTAATCAGCTTATTATTGTTGACAATAACGGTTCACAACTTTTTACACTCCCTCTTAAAACCCAAGAAGAAATTGATTTTGTACACCGTTATTATGGGATATAAAGATGACTGATATTGTGATCACTCTTGTTTTTTCTGTTGTAATGCTGGTTTTCATGGCATTTCCTGCTATGAAAATAGTAGAGTGGCTAAAACCTAAAACCAACTTCTCTGAAAAAGTCTATAATATACTCCAAATCCTTATTACAGTTATACTCTCTTTACTGATTGGACTTTTCCTTAAATTTGCATAACCGACTATTAACCACAATTTAGCTAAAATTATCTATTAATTTTAACATGCATACTGTATGTTTTGGAGCAAAAGAAATGGATAAAGCAAAATATATCTGGATGGATGGTGAACTTACCCCTTGGGATGATGCAAGGGTACACGTGCTCACACATACCCTACACTACGGTAACGGTGCTATAGAAGGAACAAAAGCCTATAAGACTGTTGATGGAAGATGTGCGATCTTTAAACTTGAAGAACATACACAAAGACTTTTAAACTCTTCTAAAATGACTTTAATGGATGTACCTTTTACACTTGATGAGCTCAATAATGCACAAATAAAACTTTTACAAGAGAATGAACTTTTTGACGGTGCTTACATCAGACCACTTGTTTATCTGGGATACGGTGTTATGGGACTTTATCATAAAGATTGTCCGGTAAATGTTTCGATCTCTGCTTGGAAGTGGGGAGCATACCTGGGAGAAGAAGGACTAAAGAAAGGGATCAGGCTTAAGATCTCATCTATGACAAGAACACCAAATACATCCGGTATGGGTAAAGCCAAAGCGGTTGCCAACTATCTTAACTCTCAAATGGCAAAATTTGAAGCAGTAGAAGCAGGCTATGATGAAGCCCTTCTAAGAGATGACCAAGGGTACATTGCAGAAGCATCAGGTGCATGTTTCTTCATGCTAAGAGAAGGGAAGCTCATCTCTCCTCCAAGTGACAATACATTAGAGTCTATTACGCAACAAACAGTGATTGACTTAGCAACAGATATGGGGCTTGAAGTTGTAAGACGTCGTATTTCAAGAGAAGAGATCTACATCTGTGACGAGTGTTTCCTTACCGGAACAGCAGCAGAAGTCACACCGGTTCGTGAGGTAGATGCAAGAGTAATTGGTGCAGGTTCACGTGGACCGATCACAGAAAAATTACAAAGTGCATACTTTGATGTAGTGGCAGGTAAGAATCCTGACTATATTAAACATTTAACTTATATCAACTAGCTTCGGCAGACTCAGCTGTCTGCTTAAAACAATAGATAACTCTCTAACCTAACGGTTCCTTGAGCTTGTCAAAGAAAAGGAAAAACATGCCAGCAGATATGAACGACTATTTTAAAAAGAAAAGATCAAGTAATAACAACAATAACAGTGGTGGTGGAAATAATTTTGAGAACCCACTAAACAATATGGGAAAGGGTGCTCCTTGGATGTTTATAGTAGCAGCCATAGCTTTTGCATTTTTTGTATTTAAACCTTTTACTATCATCAACTCCGGTGAAGTAGGGATCAAAGTGAATATGGGTAAATTTGAAAAAGAACCTCTTGGTGCCGGATTACATCTTTTTATACCGGTGATCCAAGAGATCATCCCTGTAAACATCAAATCAAGAATGATCGTTTATAGCAACAGAAGCGGTGGTGCATTCAGTGATGCTCCAGACAAGAGACTCTACTCAAGTCAAGAATATGAAGGTGGTGTAAAATACAATCCTGCAATCACTGTAAAAGATAAACGAAATTTAAATGTAAGTATTGATATCGCTGTACAATACCTACTCAAACCAGAAAGTGCACCACATGTTTTTGCAACAATCGGTGCAGGATGGGAAGATAAGATCATCAACTCTAAAGTACGTAAGGTAGTTCGTAATGTTCTTGGACAATACTCAGCAGAGGAAATGGCTGAAAAACGTGGAGAGATCAATGCACTGATCGAAACAAATATTAGAAAAGAGGTTGATCTTCAACCAAACAAACCTGTTGAACTACTTGCTGTTGACCTTAGAAATATCAATTTACCTGAACAGGTACAAGAGCAGATCAATCAAGTACAAATGGCAAAACAGCAAAAACAAAAAGCTGAAATAGATGCAAAAAAGAGAGCTGCAGAAGCACAAGGTATTGCAGAAAAGAACCGTATTGAAGCACAAGGTAAAGCAGACAAAATCCGTATTGAGGCAGAAGAGCAAGCAAAAGCAAATATGCTTATCTCTAGCTCACTTACTGCAGAACTTCTTCAACTTGAGCAGATTAAAACACAAGGTAAGTTCAACGAAGCACTTAAAGTCAACAAAGATGCACAAATCTTCCTTACACCTGGTGGTGCTGTACCTAACATTTGGGTAGATGCAAAAGCTAAACAACAACGTATGATGGGTCAACAGTAGTCCCGTAGGGTGTTTGTCCCTGACAACACCAATTAGAACCTCAATAATTTAACGGTGTTGTGAGGGCACAACACCCTACATCGGAGAAATGATTATGAACATAGACTGGAACAAAAACCCTCTTATCCCAGCCATTGCACAAGATGCAGAGACAAATGAAATACTTATGCTTGCCTATATGAATGAAGAGGCTTATACTCTTACTTTAGAGACAGGGTTTGCACACTATTTCAGCAGAAGCAAACAACGTATTTGGAAAAAAGGTGAAAGTTCCAACCATACACAGGAAGTCAAAGATGTACTGCTTGATTGTGATGCTGACACTGTCATACTCAAAATCAAACAAAATGGTGTTGCTTGTCATACAGGTCGAAAAAGCTGCTTCTTTACTTCTGTAATGCAAGATAAAGTGATCTTAGATAAAGAGGTAGATACTGATGCTATCTATGGTGTGGTTGATACGCTTTACCATACAATACTGGAACGCAAAAATGCATCAAGTGAGCAAAAATCATGGACTAAAAAACTCTTAGATGACAAAGACCTTATGCTAAGTAAGATCCGTGAAGAGGCAGATGAAGTATGTGTTGCCATCAATGAAGAGAGTGATGAACAAGTTATCTACGAATCAGCCGACCTTCTATACCATACACTAGTAGGTTTAGGCTATAGAGACATCTCTCCAGATAGAGTAAAACAAGAGTTAGCAAGAAGGTTTGGTATGTCTGGCATTACAGAAAAAGAAAGTAGAACAAAATAACCTGTAGGGTTAGCTTTAGCTGACCCTACGATACAGAACAACCAGGGCTATCTGCATTACCTCCGGCAAAATACTCACCATTAAAACTTACCAGTGAATAATTTCTATCAACACCAAGTGACGCTTTAAGTCCTTCAATGGAAAGGAAGCCAAGTGAATCCGCACCCATATTTTTGGCTATCTCCTCTGGAGAGAACTTGGTAGAGATCAACTCTGCTTTGGTAGGTGTATCTATACCATAACGACATGGATACTTTATCTCAGGAGCGGCAATACGCATATGTACCTCTTTTGCTCCTGCTTCTTTAAGCATACGTACGATCTGCTTTGATGTTGTTCCACGTACAAGTGAATCGTCAATAATGGCTACTCTTTTACCCTCAATTAAATGTTTAACTGGTGAAAGTTTTAGTTTTACTTTTAGATCACGTATCTCTTGTGTAGGCTCAATGAATGTACGTCCTACATAATGGTTTCTTACGATCCCCATCTCAAAAGGTACACCAAGTCCATCAGCATACCCACGTGCTGCTGCCACACCACTGTCAGGTACAGGCAGCACCAAATCTATCTCTGCAGGTGTTTCTTTAGCCAATCTTTTTCCCATCTCCAAACGCATCTCATACACATTTTTACCATCAATGATAGAATCAGGTCTTGCAAAGTAAATATATTCAAAAGCACATGGATGATAGTCAGGTTTAAATATCTGCTCACTCATAGGCTCTTTACCCTCTTCAAACGTAAGCATCTCACCCGGTTCTACATCACGTACAAATTCTGCTCCAACCAAGTCAAATGCACACGTTTCACTCGCTACGATCCAACCACCGTCTTTTAATTTCCCAAGGCTTAAGGGACGAATACCAAAACGATCACGGATCACGAACATTTTCGAACGACTCTGGATCGCTAGACAGTAGGCACCCTCTATTTTAGTTAGCATATCTTTAATACGATCTACCAATGAATTCTTTTGAGATTTTGCTATAAGATGTATGATATTCTCTGTATCCATATCTGTTTGGAAGATCGCACCTCTGTCAATGAGTTCATTTCTGACTTCATGTTTATTGATAAGATTCCCATTATGTACTACAGATATCTCACCCAACTTGTATTTAGCAAAAACAGGTTGTGCATCTCCTTGTGATTCACTCCCTGCAGTAGAGTAACGGTTATGTCCCACTGCACATCCACCCTCTAAACTATCAAGTGTAGTTTGTGAAAAAACATCTGCCACCATACCACGTTTTTTATAGACAGAAATACGCTTCCCATTGGCTACAGATATCCCTGTTGCCTCTTGCCCACGATGTTGCAAAGAAAAGAGAGAATAATACGCTACAGTGGAAGCCTTTTTAGCCCCGAATACACCTACAATTGCACACATATTATATTCCTAAACAATCATTGATAGAGTAGAGTCCACTCTCTTGATTTACAAGCCATTTCGCTGCTCTTATCGCACCTTTGGAGAATGTTTCTCTACTGGTTGCTGTATGGTTCAGCTCTAAAAACTCTCCATCATTGTAAAAACCAACCGTATGACGCCCTACAATATCACCACCACGTAGTGCCATCACAGCAATCTCATCTTTACTTCTTGCACCTATTTGTCCATCTCTTCCTGAGACACGCACTGCATCCAAATCCAAACCACGCCCTTTAGCTGCAAACTCACCTAAAGTCAGTGCTGTACCGCTTGGTGCATCTACTTTGTGTCTATGGTGCTGCTCTACGATCTCTATATCAAAATCAGTTAGTGTTGCAGCTACCTGCTCCACCAATTGCTTCAGCAATGCAATACCTGCTGACATATTGGATGCATAGAGTACCGGCATTTCTTTAGCTGCTTCTGTCAAAAGATTTTGTTGATGTGCTGTAAATCCGGTTGTTGCAATTACCAATGCAGTAGGATTTTTAAGTGCCTCTTCACAAAGTTCCTGTGTGGCAACCGGTGCTGAAAAGTCAATCACGACATCACACACATCAAGCAATGCTTTCATACTGTTTGTTACCAGTACATTATCTGGTACATCTACTTTTAATGCATCAAATACATGTAGTCCACTCAGTTCCAATGCCTCATCTTCAAGTATATTTTTGATGAGATGTTCACCCATTCTTCCTGTACTGCCTACAATACCGACTTTTGCCATTTTTGTTTCCTTTTACGCTTGTTCTTGAATAGTTGATATGACTTGCAGTGCTGCAATAGCACCGTCACCTGCTGCAGAAACCACCTGTTTTGGTGCTTCGATACGCATATCTCCTGCTGCAAAAAGCCCTTCAACAGAGGTATGCATACTCAGGTTAACGATCACCTGACCCCAATCATTCATTTTACAGATAAAGTCACCATTTTCATCTTTTAGTACTTCATTTCGTACATCGTGTCCCACAAATACAAAGAGTCCTGTATTTGCCATATCGGTAATACTACCCTCTTTGTTTTTGATCTTCACCCCTTGAAGCCCCATTGCATCACCATATGCCTCTTCAATGACAGAATTGGTCACAAGATGAATATTCTCTTTTCTCTTAATACGCTCAAGGGTAGGAGGAGCTGCTCTAAATTCATCACGTCTATGTACCACATAGACATCTGAACAGATATTAGAGAGGTACAATGCCTCTTCGAGTGCTGTATCACCGCCACCCAGTACTGTCACAGGTTTGTCTTTATAGAAAAATCCGTCACACGTTGCACAGGTACTTACACCTTTTCCAAAGAATTCATCTTCACCTTTGAATCCTGCACGTTTAGGTACTGACCCTGTACAGACAATGGTGGTTTTTGCTTCTACCTGCTCTCCACCTTCTAATGTAATAGTAAAGTGCTCACCTGTTTTTGCCACACGCTCCACTTTTTTCATCTCATGCTTAAGCCCAAAATGAAAACACTGCTTCTGCCAGGTATCCATGAAATCCATACCTGTTTTATCGTGCTCAAAAAATCCAGGGTAGTTCTCTATTTCAGAACTTTGCGTGATCTGTCCACCGGGCAATCCCATCTCGAACATGGTCACATTTTGAAGTCCGCCGCGTGTTGTATAAAGTCCAGCGGTCAAGCCTGCCGGTCCACCACCAATGATCGCACAATCTAACATTTTAAATCCTTGAAATTTTTAAACAAATAATTACTAGAATTATACACTTTAAATACTTGGTTAATAATTTTAAGAAGAAGTTTTATAGGGAAAGAGAGTGGGAAGAGAATCTTCCCAACTTTGTACAACTTACAGTTGTGCGTTAATTTTTTCTGCAAATGCATCTTTAGAAGCTGCACCTACCATTTGGTCTACTACTTCACCGTCTTTGAAGAAAAGGATTGCAGGGATTGATCTGATACCGTATTTTACCGCTAAGTCTTGTTGTTCATCCGTGTTTACTTTAGCGATCGTTGCTTTTCCGTCAAAGTCTTCAGCCAATTCTTCAACTACTGGAGCGATCATTCTACAAGGTCCACACCATGGAGCCCAAAAGTCTACCATTGTTACACCTTCTGCTACAGTTGCTTCAAAATTTTCTGCTGTTAATTCTACATATTTTGCCATATTTAAGTCCTTTAATTTTTGTTTTGAAAATTATATCTTAATTTCATTAATGAGTTATAGCTTATCTTTATTATTTTGTCAACTATTTTTAACTCTGTAGAAAAGTATACACTTATTGTGTAGAAATAGTGTGTAATGGTACTTCTTCATACTCTGTAGAACGTGTACCTTCTATGGCTTTGTTACTGCATCCTTTCACTGTATAGACAAAAGATATCTTGGGCTCATCTGTACTATTTTTATTAGCCCGATGCAAAAGTTTACAATGAAAAAGTACCACATCCCCTTTTTTTAGAGGGTGGGAAGTTTTAGTTTTAGCCAAAGCTACATTTTCAAGCGTATCTTCTCTAAAATATTCTTTTTCATCGAAAGATGATGCTCCAAAATACATGGTATGACTTTTAGGAATAAATTCCAATACACCATTTTCACTATACTCTTCATCCAGTGCCAACCAAACACTCACAAGGTTATCATTCTCAAAATTCCAGTAGCGAAAATCTTGATGCCAAGAGGTCTCTGTAGATGTATGTGGCATTTTTGTCATGATGGAGTTATGATGGGCAATAGTGATCGTAGGGTCTTCTCCCAATACCTGCTTTAATACCGGACGTATCTTCTGGCTCTCCATCCACTGCTTAAAGACAATATCACGATGATAGACCTGCCGAAGTCTTCTTACGGTAATACGCTCTTCAAACTGTTCACTATGTCCATCAGAGATGCGTTCTCTCTCCTCTTTAGACTTATCTACATACTCTGTCTCTGTCTCTATCGGCGGTACTTTATGCTTTAAGTGTGCTTTTGCTATATCTTTAATAGTATCACAGAGTGCATGGTCAGCAAACTGCGACAAAAGCAAAAAGCCATCTTTGTTAAACTGTGCTAACTGTTCATCAGTAAGTTTCATAAGTTCACCTTTGAAATATGATTAAAATGCATTATAGCGTAACATTCTCTATGAATTCTACTTCATCTCCACGTACAATAAGTGCATCTATACTAAAAG
>Ga0256827_10000451_pt1 | contig 25659 bp, 24 predicted proteins | sample CV84metaG_FD_185977 | JGI IMG/M metagenome (GOLD analysis project Ga0256827, IMG submission 185977) | Hydrothermal vent microbial communities from East Pacific Rise, Pacific Ocean - CV84 | ecosystem: Environmental > Aquatic > Marine > Hydrothermal vents | place: Pacific Ocean: East Pacific Rise...
GCCTCTTGTTGAGCTATCATCTCCACTCTCTGTAACCTCTTGCACCCAACCAAATGAGACATAGGAGTTTGGAGAGGTCTGCATGGTTGCTCCTACTCTTGCTCCATAGCTGTTGTAGTCGTCATAGTCAAATCCTGCACTATTTTCTCCTACTGAAGTACGGCTGTAGAATCCTCCTAGATAGGGACGAAAAGGGAGTTTTAGTGGGAGGTGATAGGTGACAGGAATAGTAAACTGGTTGATACTTGGCTCACTCCCTAGCCATGTGTAGTAGGTTAGACCTGTAGAGATATTATCTACTACAAAGTAGCTAAAGTTGACTCCCATTACAGTGTATTCATTGCCATAGGCACTATCTTGACCTACAGTAAAACCAAAATTTTTATGTCCCACGGAGAAGAGACCACTTGCGTAGATGCTGTTTGTTAATAGGAGGGCTAAAAGTGTTTTTTTCATGCTGTTATATTCCTTTGTATATGTATTAACTTATTATATTAAAATTTTCTTAAGAGCGTATCTCTAAAAAGTTTTTAGTACTTATATCGTCCCATGGTTTGTTTAGTTTTGAAAATTGATTGTAACTCTCAAGGACTCTTTTAAAATCTTCGTTTTTATTCGATTCATCTTGGAGTACCTCTTGGAGTGCAATTTTAGCTTGATCCATCATATCTTTTGGAAAAGTTTTGATCTGAACCTCTTTTGGTAGCTCCTGTAGAGCTTTTGCATTTTTGTATCTAAACTCTTGAATCATATTGCTTGTCATCTCGTCACTCACTGCTGTGATGATCGCTTGATGCTCACTGCTTAGTCTGTTCCATCTATCTTTGTTGAAAGTGATCTCCAAAATCGAGCCAGGTTCATGCCATCCTGTGTAGTAGTATTTGGCAGCTTTGGCAAACCCCATCATACTATCGAGGGCTGGCCCTACCCACTCTGTAGCATCGATAGTCCCTCTCTCTAAAGAGGTGAATATCTCTCCCGCAGGGAGCAAGACAGGGTTGACTCCTAGCCTCTTCATCACCTCTCCTCCAAGTCCAGGGATACGCATCTTTAGACCTTTGAGGTCAGCTACTGAGTTGATCTCTTTTTTGAACCAACCACCCATCTGAGGGCCAGTACTACCTCCAACGAGTGGATATAGGTTAAACTTGCCATAGAGTTCACGCCAAAGCTCCATACCTCCACCAAATTTGAGCCAAGTGATCATCTCCTCACTAGTTAGCCCTAGAGGCATACCTCCAAAGATAGAAAAGGCAGAGTTTTTGCCTTTCCAGTAGTAGACTCCTGAGTGAAAAGCATCTATCTGAGCTAGAGAGGTGGTATCAAACACTTGTAGAGCAGGAACCAAGATATTTTTTGGATAAACTTTTATATCTAGTGTTCCACCACTAAGCTCTTTGCATCGTGAAGCAAAGTTGTCAACTCCTGTACCCATGATCGGAAAGTGAGCAGGCCATGAGGTGGCGAGTTTGAGTTTGATCTTTTTGCCTCTATTTATATTAAAATCTTTTTTTTCTATCTTCTCTTCTCTATAACATCCACTTAGGCTCATTGCACCCAATCCTAGTGCTGTTGTGGTTAAAAAGTCGCGTCTTTGCATTGTAAAGTTACTCCTACTATTGATGCTGATATTGTACCAAAATAATGTTTTTTATTGAAAAAAGTGTTTTTTACATTTTTTATACATTTTTTTTAACTATAATATAGTTAAGTTAAATAATTTTACATTAGGAGTATGGAGTGAAAAAAATATCAATAATTTTTTTGCTATTTAGTTTTTTACTATTTTCTAAAACACCTATGGAGAAGAGGTCTGAAAAAAGTTGGGGTATAGAGGTCAATCCCCTCTCTCTCTTGTCTCTACTTCTATATGATGATAGTGAGGATGAGTATGGTGATCCAGAAAATGATGAGATAAGAGGTTTTTCTGGAACAATAAGCTACTTTGATAATGAAAATGGGGTGGAGATAGCTATTCCAATGCTTTATATAGAGGAGAAGTATTGGGGATGGGATGAGGATCAAGATCATCACACTTATAATGCTAATATTAGTTTAAACTATAGAAAATTTATCTCTAACAAAACCAAAGGTTTTCATTATGGAGGGTTTGCAATCTATTCTCATCTCAATGGTAAAGTCAAAAATGATACTCGTTATGCACAGGTTGATAAATTTGGTATGGGGGCAGAGATAGGTTTTCGTCTTATGAAACCTGATGGTGATTGGTCTATATATTGGGGTCCTTCTTTTCGTTTGGGTGCGTATTTAGGTTCAGACAATGACCTCTTTATAGAGGATACAATTGGTATGAAGCTTTATGATAAGCAGTTCTTTTGGGATATTGATTTTATGAAAATTGGTTTACGGTTTTAGGAGATATGATGAGACGAAATTTTTTGATAGCTGTTATCTTTATAGTAGCTTTAGGAGGCTGTAGAGAGTATAGGGATGATCCTGCTTGTTCACAGTATGAGTATATGAGTTTTAAGAAGTTTAGAGATTCAGTTGTGGTTGAGAAGCCTAGAGATATAGAAAATGCAGGTAAGATCTATATATATGGTGATATGCTACTAGTCAACGAAAAAAACAAAGGGGTTCATATTATCGATAATAGTGATAAGTCAAATCCTATTCCCAAAGCGTTTATTAAAATATATGGCAATATAGACATCGCAGTCAAAGATGGTTATCTCTATGCTGATAGTTTTATGGATTTGGTGATAATTGATATAAATAATATCAAAGATATAAAAGAGGTCAATCGCAAAGAGGATATTTTCCCTTATGATGAGTATCAGTTATTTGATGACTACTCTTCTTATCAATTTGATAAATGTGGTCTTGATTTGGACAAAGGTATAGTGGTAGGAGTTGACAATGAAGCAGAGTAGTTTGATTATTTTGATGTTATTGTTTTTTGATGGTTGTGGTATGATGGGGTCTAGCAGTGACTCTTCTCGTTCAGAACCAGCCTCTGATGCCACAGCGGCAGAAGCAGCACCTACTGCTTTATCAGGTAGTGGCAAAGGAGGCTCTCGGGCTAAGTTTGCAATATCGGGAGATTATCTATATACTATTAATGGTGTAGAGATGAATGTCTTTGATATTCAAGATGCTTCAGAGCCTCAAAAAGCCTCAAAAGTTCATCTTCCTTGGGATGTTGAGACTCTATTTTCTTATAAAGAGTATCTCTATATTGGATCTAGTAGTGGGATGTATATCTATGACAATTCTATACCTATTCAGCCAACACATCTGACCGATTTTACTCATGCTCAGAGTTGTGATCCTGTTGTGGTATCGGATGATATTGCTTTTGTGACACTCAACACAAGAAGTTGTTGGTCTCCTAATAACGATACCAATAGACTAGAGATTATCAATGTTCAGAATCCTGAGACTCCTGAGCTTATAGGAACTGTAGAGATGTGGTCTCCTACAGGATTGGGTGTAGATGGATCAAATCTATTTATCTGTGATGGAGATTCGGGTTTAAAGATATTTGATATCAATAGATCAGAAGAGAATGGTACAGTAGATGTTGTTGTAAATATTAAAGAGAGTTATGGAGAGATTAACTGTTATGACCTAATTGCTTATGAAGAGAACTTGATTGTCTCAAACCATGACGAGATTCGTCAGTTTGACTACAGCTCATTCCCTATGGAGGAGATGGGTAGAATCAAATAGGAGTAATTTAGTCTTTTTTGGATATGATATTTCTATGAAAATAGAAAAACTAATAAAAGACAATCAAGGTGGAGTTGTTCTCTTTTTGGGACGTGTCACCAACTTTACGCCACAAGAGCTGAGTAATTTTTTGGAAGAGCAGGGGATGAGATATGCCGATAAGTATGAGGGGCAGGATGTAGCATTTTTAGTACTTAGTAGTATGCTCTCTCCTATAGAGGAGCAACTATCTTATGATCTCTATGATGCCAAGATAGCTGATGTAACTCTTGGCTCTTTTGAGCAGTATTATACAATACATATAAAGCCCAATACACTTCTAATGTCTTTAAAATTATCAAACGATCAAGAGCGACTCAAACGACTTCTTGATAATAGTGCTTTTGAAGATGAGGTTTACCTAAAACTCTTTAAATTATATGATTGGCAAGGGGAGGGTATTCATGATAACAATGAGAACCGTGATGTAACTATCTCTTTTGTCAAGAGATTTTATAAGCCTGATGGTTTTAGAGATCCTGCTATGATTTACGCTCCTACTACAGTGATGAATATAGCTCAAGATAGTAGAGATAGTGCTGTATTGGACGCGATCTTGACTATGCCAAATCATGAGATAAAAGTGAGTAGAAGAGATACCCATAGACCAAGATCGCTTCGTGAATTTGTTGCAATAAATGAGGTTATATCTCAAGATAGTATTAAAAAGATTTTGAGTTTTAGAGATGATAAAGCTACGGATTTTTTGGCTCTAAATCCATCTCTCCTTTCTATACACCAAGAGCAGATATTTGATAACTCAACTGAGCAGACTAAATTAATGTTGGCTCATAATGATGCCCTAAGTGATAATCTTTTTGAGAAGCTATTGGATAGTACAGATGAGGTAGTCAAGACACTGCTTAGCTATCAGAGATTGGATAGTAGTCGATGGGATACAGTGCTATCTAAAAATATAGATAGTGAAATCGTCGCTTATGTGGGAGACAATGCTACTGTAGCAGAGATAATAGACTCTCTCTTTGCATTAGATAACCAAAAACTAGATTTTAGATTGGCTTCCAATAGTGTAACTTCTGCTATATATTTAGAGAAACTTTATGAAAAATATTCTGATAGTTTGGCAATAGATCTTTGCAAAAATCCCAATCTACCGACTCTAATGATAGAGATGTTTTATGCAAAAAGAGATGGGGATATAGTTGCTGTTTTGGCAACGAATCCATCTACCCCAAAGAAGATACTATCTGAACTCTGTCAAAGAGAGGATCGAGAGCTAAATAAGCTTTTAGCAACTAACTCCTCTGTTGATCTCTACTATCTACAGCAGTTTCAATTAGATCCCTCTTTGATCATGATACTTGCCAAAAATGAAACCTATGGTAATCATATTTTAAATAACCTTGGAATATAGTGAAAAATGTGTAACTAAAGTACACAAAAATAGCATTGTTTTTCTCTCTTTTTCAATTAATCTATCTTTGCATTTGGTATAACTAAAGGCTAAGCGGTTCTAAGCTATAATCCACCAAAATTATATAATGACAGGACGGATATATGGAAGGTGTTTTTACTTTTATAGGCGTGTTTACTGGACATGGTATGGGTATGGTCATGGCTCACTTACTTTTAGTGGCTGGACTTGCTATACTATTGGCTAAATATGCGACTACTACGCTAAGAGCTGTACCAAGCGGTACTCAAAATGTTATGGAAGCTTTCCTCGGTGGAGTTATCTCTATGGGCAAAGATACGATTGGTGAAGAGGGTGCGAGAAAATATCTCCCACTTGTAGCCACTGTTGGTATTTTTGTCTTTTTATCAAATGTGATTGGTATTATCCCAGGTTTTGAATCTCCAACTTCAAACATCAATGTTACTCTACCTTTAGCATTAGTCGTATTTATCTACTACAACTACGAAGGTATTAGAGAGAATGGTGCAAAAAAATATTTTGCTCACTTTATGGGACCAGTACCAGTATTAGCTCCATTGATGTTCCCAATTGAGATTGTTTCTCATATCTCAAGAATCATCTCATTGTCGTTCAGACTTTTTGGTAACATCAAAGGTGATGATCTATTCTTATGGGTACTCTTGATGCTTGTACCATTTGTTGCTCCGTTACCAGCATATTTGCTATTATCGTTCTCTGCACTTCTTCAGACATTTGTATTTATGATTCTTATTTATGTTTACCTTGCAGGTGCTACACAGATTGACGATCACTAAGATATGAGACTCTCCTCTCCACTTTTGAGTCTTCTCATCAATTTTCTTTTAGGTGCATCATGGGCTTTTGCCCTTGTTGGTGCATCGACTCTCTTTTTCTCTTTTTTAAATATTGGACTTATCTATGCTATTTTTGCTTCGATCTTGGGTGCGTTACCTGCTCTTTTTATGATACTTATGATTGAGTATTTTTTGATGCGACAAGAGAAGCTATATGAGCTTAGAAAACATACCAAACTTTTAGAAGAGCTTGTTGCACAACAGAAAAAGTCATGATCGCTTATGCTATCACTGACTCTTCCACACTAAACTTCAAAACAGTTGACTCAGATTTAAAGCGATTTTCAACTAGAGCAGATATGATTCTCTATCGTGATAAATCGTCTGCTAACTATATCCAAAATGCTAAGATATTTTTAAAGATAGCAAATAGATTAAATTTTGATAGAGTGCTTCTACATGGTGAGATAGAACTTGCTTATAGGCTAGAAGCTGATGGAGTACATCTAACCTCTACTCAATTTGATCAGGTATCAAAAGCTAAAAAACTTGGACTTTTTGTGATCATTAGCACCCACACTATAGATGAGGCAAAAAAAGCAGAAGAGCTTGGAGCTGATATGGTGACCTTTAGTCCTATCTTTGCTACACCAAATAAAGGTAAGCCTAAAGGGATAGAGGGGCTAAAAAAAGTTATAGATAGCCTATTTATACCTGTGATCGCTTTGGGGGGGATTATCTCTACAGAGCAGATTGCACGATGCAGATTGAGTGGAGCTGGGGGGTTCGCTTCGATTCGATATTTTAAATAACCAACAAGAGAGAAAAATGAACTTACTATATCCATTAAATATAAAAAATCAATTTGTATTTAACCCAAGCCCACGAGATTTTACTGTTGATGAGCGACCTCTATATGATTTTACAGGAGAGGGAGAGCATCTAGTGTTGCATATCCGAAAAAAAGATATGACTACATGGGAGATGATAGGTGTTTTGGCTCGTTATCTCGATATAAAACAGAGAGATATAGGATATGCAGGACTCAAAGACAAACACGCCATGACGATGCAGTATATATCCCTCCTTGCTAAAGGAAATGAAGAGAGACTCAAAGAGTTTGAACATGACAAGATCAAGATTTTGAGTATGCAGAGACACAACAACAAGATAAGAGTAGGGCATCTCAAAGGTAACCACTTCAAGATTCGTCTCAAAAAGGTACTGGGAGTTCAAAAAAACAAATTAGACTCTGTACTAAAATGGATAAAAATCAATGGAGTACCAAACTACTTTGGAAATCAACGCTTTGGTAATGATGGTAACAACTGGCAAGAGGGTAAGCAGATACTAGAGGGCAAACTAAAGATGCGTAACCGAAAAACCAAAACTTTTCTTCTCAATGCCTACCAATCCTATCTCTTCAACAACTGGCTCTCAAAACGGATAGAAATCTCATTGCTACTCCAAGAGTTTTCCGAAGAGAATGCAGAGAGAGTTTTAGATCTAGCTGAGAGTAGTCTGGCAGGAACAAAAGAGCAGAAACATTTTTTTAAGCTCTTGGAGGGTGATCTTATGATGCACTACCCTTATGGACGGGTGTTTGAGTTAGAGTCTCTATCCGAAGAGTCTAAACGATTTTTTGAGAAAGATATAGCACCCACAGGACTTCTAGCAGGAAAGAGAGTAAGTCGAACTACAAAAATAGCAGGAGAGATAGAGCAGAACTATGATGATGAGATAGGTGAAAATGGAGCAAGACGCTATGCATGGATAGTAGTGGAGGAGATCAAAAGTACTTATGTAGCAGAAAAAGCACAATATGAGTTGAGTTTTTATCTCCCAAAAGGCTCTTATGCTACTAATTTATTGGATGTTTTGAGGGGTGGAGCAGAGGTTATTTAACCTTTAGCTCTCTCTTTTTATATCGAAAAACCCCACCATCATCATCGGCAAAAAAGATATTACCTTCTGTATCAAAAGTAACTCCCTCTTGTGCAAACTTAGGGAGATTGAACTTTTTCTCTATTTTTCTCTTTTTGAGATCATATATGTATAGTTTATCTTTTTTGTCACTGACTATATATAACTTTCCATTATGGTACTCCATTCCAGCAGAGTCTATGATTCTATGCTCTATTATTTCAATAATTTTAGCGTAATTATTCCCGAGTTTTACTACTAAAATCTTGGCATCTTTTTTCTTTTTGGCTTGGATAGATAGGTAGTATAGGTCTCCTATTTTTGTGATCCCTTCAATACCTGATTTTTTGGAAAAATGAACATCTCTTCCTTGTATCTTTAGATATTTGCTCTGTAGTGTTTTGCGATTTACCCTTAGTATAGCACCGCCTTCTATAGCAAATATTATCTCTTTCTCTTGGCAGACTACTCCCTCTAGGTCATATTCTCCAAGTTTATGCCTTGATAGTATCTCCCCTTTAGGTGTTAGTTCATAGAAGCTTCCCTCATCATTTGCTACCATGAGGGTTTTACTATTTTGGCAGTATGATATACCCGATGCTTCAGGTATAGATGCTATTTTTGTCTCTTCTGCTACTATTAACGTTGATAGCAATGAGAGAACTATTGTGGTTTTAAGATATATTGTTTTCATTTTGAGTAAACTCCTCTTTTTGTAGATCTATACCGTAGAGTATTTTGAACTCTATTAGAGCATCTTCTAAAAACATAAGTAGACTAGGTAGGTCTTTTTCTCCGACCATAGGTTCTAATAGCGCCTCGTCCTTATATCCCAAAAAATAGACAGTAGGTGTTCCATTTGGTGTAGATAGTCCATCAGGAATCTTCTCTCCTAGATAGACTTTTTTGATTGTGAAGTATTTTTTTATAAGTTCATTAGCTTTTTCAAGCTTCATTGTCTCTTCAAGTTTCTCACATGACGGACAGTGTGGTTGGGTTATAAAGAGTATGTTAATCTTTTTGGGTATATCCTCTTTTTTTATCTTCTGTATAACCTTTTGTTGTGATTTACTACTACTCTCTTCAGTTGATGTACAACTGATAAAGAGTATAGGCATGATGAAAAGTATTAAATATTTGTAAAAAAGCATAAAAATTCCCCATTATTTTTTAGTTGCTTATTGTATCCAAAAAAAACTAGAACTCAAAGCCTCCACCAGCTCCCTTGTTCATGCTAGAGTATACTGCATGGACATATGAGTCCCTCAGTTCACACTGATGAATTTGTGGGCATAGTAGACAGCTTTTGAGTTGTTGTTTCTCTTGACAAGACTTGAGTTCCCTAAGCTTTGATTGAAGCTTTATCTCCCACTCATCTAGCGAAATTTCATCCATATCAGGCTATACCATATGCATCTTTGAGTGCTGATATCTCATATTTTGAACCAAAAAAACATGGACTAGTATCATGTGGATGAGCAGGTACTAGCTCTAGTAGTCTTTTTCCTCTGTTGTCGATCGCTTCACCACCTGCTTGTTCATACATTAGTGCAAAAGGGATCACCTCAAATAGTTGTCTAAGTTTTCCATTTGGCTTATCTGATGTACCTGGATAGGAGAATAGTCCTCCCCCTTTGAGCATAATCTGATGTAGGTCAGGAACCATTCCTCCTGAGTAACGGAGTCTATACCCCTCTTGAAATAGATCATCAATAAAGGTTTTGTGGTAGTCACACCAGTTTTGTTGTGTGCCTCCTGAAGCATTTAGCTTACCCTTTTCATTCATTTCTATCTCGCTAATCTCTTTAAACTCAGAACCGATAGCTCTATAGAGCATAGGCTTTCCTTCTCGTAAAGCGATAACTAACTCGATACGAGGGCCATACACTACATAGGCAGAGGCTACTAGATTTTTACCCTCTAGTTCACCCTCATATATACCAAAAATAGAGCCTACAGAGAGGTTTACATCAACTAGGCTTGATCCATCCAATGGATCATAACAGATAGTGTATTTTCCTGTAGAAGAGAGTTCTAGTATACCCTCTTTCTCTTCACTTACAAGTGCTTTGACCGACTCAACAGTTGCAAAAGCTTTTTCGATAATAAGGTCAGACTGTACATCAAGCTTTAGTTGATCTTCCCCTGAAGAATTTTCACTATCACTATACCCCAAATCCTCATTTTTGATAGCGTGATCTATCTCAAAAGCAACTTTTTTTATGGTCTCAAATATCTCTTTCATATCTCTCCTTATACCTCTTTGGCATTTTCTTCTATCCACGAAATGATCTCATGGGTGTTGTTTAAGTCTAGTATATCTATTGTTGATGGTATATTATACTCATCTATATTAATACTATCATCAATTGCAATCGCTTCTGAACAATCCAGATAACTCTCCTCTATTTTGTTTCTAAATATTGCAATTCTAGGTAGAGGTAGTGTCTTTAGACCCTCTACTAGCAAAATATCAAAATGGTTAAACATATCTATAATCTCATCCAACTCTTTGTTTCTTTTTGAGAAGTATGTGGTTCTAGTAGGTGATGCTACAACTACTTCTGCACCTGTCTGAGAGAACTTATAGCTATCTTTTCCCTCTGTATCAAAGGTAGCTTTGTCTTTTGGGTCATGTTTTATGATGGCTACCTCTTTTGTCTGGATCAAAACCTTAGAGATCTTCTCTACAAGTGTGGTTTTGCCACTTCCTGATGGTCCTGTAAAGGCTATAGCAAAGCGTTTCATATATTTCCTAAATAATTAATATGGGATTATACATCAATGTTTATTGAAAATGTGTTAAAATGTTCTCAATTCTTCAATCTACTTAAGGTTTATAATGTATAAAAAAATATTACTACTCTCCACTCTCTTTTTTATGAGTGGATGTGTTATAAAAGAGAACTCTAATATTGGACAGCTTTTTAACAAAGATGATATATATCATATTAGTTTGATCAATACGCAAAAGGCTCAGCTCATCGCCTCTTTCGAGACAAAAGCACTGCTCACTGCTACCTATCTAAATCCTGTCTATGCACATGAAAATTGCAAAAATTTCTGCGTAGATGTACAGGATGGAGAGTATTTTTTTGTGGGAGTTTATATAAATAATAGTAAAACACACCACTTCAATAATAAAGGGTATTCTCTTACTTTGGATGGAGCTAGACCACTGGAGGTGCAGGAGTTGGACAAAGATGATCCCCTGCGATATGAGATGCCAATGGTGGATAATTGGAGTACTTACTATAAAGTAAAATTCCCTACAAGTACCTCTCCTAGCTTTAATCTTATCTTTGAGAGTGATAGATTTGGTAGAGATATGTTACCTTTCTCTAAAGAGAAATCAAAACATTAATGGCTTTACTATTTTGTAAAGGTAGAAAATTTCCAGAGCTATAATACTATAACCAATAACAATAAACCAAAAGCTACTATCTCTGTTTTTCTTTTTGGATTTGTTATGAAGATCTCCATGATGTACATCATGATGGTGCTTTGGAAGCGCTCCTGCTTCCTCTAAAGCAGTGTGGATGAGTAGCTCCTCTTCAATCTCTTTTATCTCTTCTTTGATCGCCTGTTTTACAGCTGTTGAAGTCATAATATATCCTTTTTTAAGAGTTCTTAAAGAATATTATAACTAAATATTTTATAATATTAGTTTTTAATTTTTTTGGTTTTAGTTAAACTATAGATAGTTCACTAACCCCATTGCCTATCTTGTCAATTTTGATTTGAGTCTTAATCTGCTCTTTTAGTATAGGTATATGAGATATTATTCCTATAATCTTATCGCTATTTTCCAGAGAGTTTAGTGTAGAAATAACCATCTCTAAGCTCTCCTCATCCAGAGTCTCGAACCCTTCATCCAAAAATAGTGTATTGATCTCTATCTGATTTGAGTTTAGATCCAAAAGAGCCAACGATAGTGCAAGGCTTACGATAAAACTCTCTCCTCCTGATAGAGTATGAACATCTCTTCTACTTTTTATCTGATATGCATCTATCACTTCAAAGTTTAGGGAGTTGTCATCTTTTAGTGCCAATAGATAGCGACGATTTAATTTTTCGAGATATTGATTTGCAATAGATATAAGAGAAGATAAAATAAGCCTCTGTGCAAATATTTGATACTTCTCTCCATTATTAGAGCCTATGATCTCATTTAGTCTACTCCACTCTTTATATATCTCCTCTTGTCTATCCAGTCCATGCTTCTCTTTTTCCATTTTTTTGATGCGTTCATCATCCAAAGATAGTTCATTTTTGATAACTCCAAGCTCTTGAGAGATCTTCTCTACTTGCTCTTGAATGACTCTTTTTTGGTTTTCTAAAGTATTTAGATCTACCAATTTTAGTTTCTGTTGCCCCTCTAGCTTCTCAATGGAGGAGAAGTATAGTGCTTTTTTATGATTTAGTTGATTTTTTAACTTGTTAAAGGTCTCAAAATTCTCTTTTTTATGGCTCTCTTTTTTATCTATCTCTTCTAAATACTTTAGTGTGTCTTTGTCTCCAAGAACTGCAAACCTCTTCTGTTTTAGAAGAATTAGGTCACATTTTTGGGTAGAGGCTCTCTTTTTGAGAGAGATTAGAGTCTCTTCTACATAGGTTCTTTTTGCTTTTTCTTGAATGTTATTTGCCTCTATAGGGTTCATTTGCAACTCTATGGTATTGAGCCTTTTGGCTTTTTCATCAAAAACTTTTCTCTTCTCTTCTAGCTGAGTTAGTGTAGTGTTGTTGAGTTCAATATTGTACATTCTTATGGTCTTGATTAGATAGTAGCTCAACTCCTGTATCTGAATAGCCAACTGCTCTTCTCTTTTTCTCTTGGTGTTATTTTTTTGAATTTGAACTCTAATCTCAGAGAGTTCCTCTTTTGATTTGGCTATTTTAGATTTTATCATAGCCATCTCTTCTCTTTGATATTTTACACTATAGAGCTGTTTGCTATACTGTTTCTGCTCCTCTTTGAGTTTCTCTATATCACCTTTTGTATCTCGTAGATGCATTAGCTCTTTTTTATGTTCTAGCATTGCATTGAGGAGATATTCTAGTTTGGATTCTAGTTTGACTAGCTCTTTTTCACTGTTGTTATACTCTTTTTGTATCTCTTCTATTCTATCTTTTTTCTCATTGATGAGTTTTAGAGTCTCATCTGGTTGTAGATTTTCGGAGAAGAGTGGGTGTTCTAGTGAACCACATAGAGGACAGGGAGTGTTAGGTTTTAGCTCTTCTCTATCTTTTTTATAGTCAATTATTTTTTTCTCTAAAAGCCGTTTCTCTTCGAGCTGTTTTATCATACTCTTTAGGTCACTAAGTTCTGACTGTAGACTCTTTTTTTCTTTTTGAAAATTTTCAATCTTTAGCTCAATATCTTCTTTCTCTTTTGATAGCTCATCTTGTTTTTTGTTTAGAGTCTCTTTTCTTATAAGTTTTATAATCTGTTTTTCTAAGATAAGATTCTCTTGCTCCACCTTTTCGATATTTTGTATCTTGATTTTTTGATGGAGTATAGAGAGGTTTTTCTCCATATTTCTGATACTTATCTCCAAGCTATTTGCATCAACTTCAATGATCTTTTCAGATTTGAGTCTATTTAGCTCCTCTTGATATCTATTTTTTTCATGAAACTTACTAGCTATGAGGCTATAGTTCTGTTTGAGATGTTCCATATTTGCAAAGGAGTGTAGCTCTTTTTGAAGTAGAGTTCTCTGGACTGATAGTTGAGAGAGTTTATTTTCATTATCTTCTATATTTTTCTCTATCTCTTGGAGTATTTTATCTGTCTGCTTGATCTCCTCCTCTAAGGTTTTAAAGTTTTTCTCAATAAACTCTAACTCTCTATCCAAAAGCTTTGCTTGGTTAATATTGTTTTTTGCCTCTCTTGAGAAGTGTATAAAATCCATATACTCTCTCTCTAAAGCCTGTTTCTCCACAAGTTCGTTTTGAAGTTTTTCCAGCTTATCTTTATAGATTTGGGTATCTTTCTCTAGCTTTTCAAAAGCCATCTTTTGACCGATAGTATGGATTATTTTGTCTAGTTTATATGAGTTTCTCTCCTGTTCTAAAACTCTTTTTCTTCTCTCCATCTCTTTTCGTCTATCAGGTTCGATCGAGATCAAGTTTCTCAAAGCGAGATCCATTCTCTGGAAGGTCTCTTTCTCTCTCTTTGCTCTTTGGTAGACCTCTTTTGATATAGTTGCATAGATTTGGGTGTCGGTTATTCTCTCCAAAAGTGATGCTCTCTCTTTCTCGTCTGCCTTTAAAAAAACATCAAAAAGACCTTGTGAGAGTACAATCGAGTGATTGAACTGTTTAAAATCAAATCCAATAAGCTCTGTAACTTTTGTAGTTACCTCTTGTATCCCTGAAGTCAAAAGTTTTTGATCTTGATATAGAGACATAGTTTTAGTAACTTCTCCATTCTCTATCTTTTGACTAAAATAGCTTCTATATATTTTCTTGTTAATTTCAAAAATTACTTCAGAAAATGAGTCACTACACTGTTTAGTTATAAGATGATGAACATCTTTTTTTAGACGAGTAGTTTGGGCATATAGAGCCAAAGATATAGCATCAAGTATGGTACTTTTACCAGCACCTGTAGCACCAACTATAGCAAAAATTCTGTTTTGAAAATTTGCTTGGCTAAAATCTATCTCATTTTCACCCTTGAGTGAATTGATGTTTTTAGTTTTTAATTTTAATATTTTCATTATTTATATCTGCTAAAACTTCTTGATAGAGTTTGAGTAGTAGTTCTCTCTCTTTCTTATCTATAGTTTCTATTTTTTTTAAAAATACTTCTTTTGTATCATCTATTTTTTGGCTTTTGTGAGAGGTTATGATGGTATATTTCGCTTGTTTCATAATTATATATTACTTTTTTCTAGGATTCTATCTTTTTTTTGTTGAAAAAATCATATATTTTAACCAATAAAGGGTTTATTTAATGATTTTATCATAAATTGTATACTATTTTAGGCTCAGAGCATTTTGCTACAATACTATTAATAAAAATTCAAGGGTGTTATATTGAATAATACAGAACAGATCAAACAACTATTAAAAAAACAAATTCTAGTAATAGACGGTGCAACAGGTACTCAAATTCAAAACCTTGAGATCCCTCATGAGGCTTGGTTAGATGCTAAAGGCGTAGACCAAGAGGGGTGTAATGAGCTTCTAAATGCTACAGCCCCAAAGCTTATGAGAGAGGTTCACAACGCTTATGCCAAAGCAGGGGCTGATATTATCAAAACAAACACTTTTGGAACTATGCCTTGGGTACTTGATGAGTATGATATGGGTGAGAGATGTTATGAACTCTCTAAGCTTGGAGCAGAGATAGTAAAAGATGTCTGTAATGAGTATGCCACACCTGAAAAGCCTCGTTTTGTTTTGGGGTCGATTGGACCTGGAACAAAGCTTCCAAGTTTGGGACATATTCATTATGATGAGATGTATGAGGGGTACAAGCTGACCGCGTTAGGTCTTATAGATGGTGGATGCGATATCTTTATGTTGGAGACATGCCAAGACCCACTACAGATCAAATCAGCACTACACGCTTGTCAAGATGCCAATAGCGAAAGAGGGGTGGAGCTTCCTATTATGGTCTCTGTTACAATTGAGCTTAGTGGAAGTATGCTTATAGGTACAGATGCTCAAACTATCGTAACTATCTTAGAACCTTTTGATATTTTATCTTTGGGATTCAACTGTGGAACAGGTCCAGATCAGGTCAAAAAGCATCTTCGAACCCTCAGTGAACTCTGTAGTATCCCTATCTCAGTTCATGCCAATGCAGGGCTTCCTCAAAACCGTGGAGGCTACACCTACTACCCAATGGGACCCGATGAGTTTACCAAAAAACAGCTAGAGTTTACAGAGTTTGATGGAGTTTCGTTTTTGGGGGGATGTTGTGGAACTACTCCTCAACACATTCATGCTCTTCAAAAGGCTGTCAAGGGGATAAAGCCAAAAGATCCTACAGGAAAAATAGAACCTAGTATTGCCTCCCTTTTTAATAGCACTGAACTCTTTCAAGAACCAGCGCCCTTGCTTATCGGAGAGCGAAGCAACTCTACAGGTTCAAAAGCCTTTAGAGAGCTTATTATCGCCTCTGATTACGAGGGGACATTAACAGTAGGTCAAGCCCAAGTGCGTGATGGTGCTCACTGTTTGGATGTCAATGTTGAGTTTGCAGGGCGAGATGGTGCTGTGGATATGAGAGCGATTATGGAGCTTTATAACCAAAAGATCCCTCTGCCACTTATGCCAGATGCTACGCGTGTAAACACAATGGAAGAGGGTCTAAAGTGTATTGGTGGAAAGCCAATTATCAACTCAGTCAACCTAGAAGATGGAGAAGAGAAGTTTCATGCTATCTGTAAACTAGCCAAAAAGTATGGTACTGCTTTGGTATGTCTGACTATTGATGAGGTGGGTATGGCAAAGACCAAAGATGACAAAGTAGCCCAAGCAGAGCGAATGTATGATATGGCTGTAAATATTCATGGAATCGACCCTAGAAACCTTATCTTTGATATGTTAACCTTTACTGTTGGTTCAGGAGATTTAGAGTATCGAGATGCAGGAAGTCAGACGCTTGAAGCGATACGAGAATTACATATTAGACATCCCGAAGTGGGTTCAACTCTTGGGCTTTCCAATATCTCTTTTGGGCTTGATGTTCATGCACGAAGATTTCTAAATTCGGTCTTTTTGCATCACTGTTTAGAGGCAGGATTGACCACTGTTATTATCAATGTAAAGCATATTGTGCCACTCTCCAAAATGAGTGATGCAGACCGTGATATTTGTGAAGAGTTGCTATTTTCTCCTGATGATCAGTCTCTATTTAAGTTTATAGAGCATTTTTCTGATGTCAAGATAGAGGATGAGGGGGCAGATGAGGTTTATGATGCACTCTCAAATGAAGAGAAGATCAAAAAGCTTCTGATGGATGGTGACAAAGAGCGAATGATTCCTCTAGTCGAAGAGGCAAGAAAAGAGATAGATCCCGACAAAATAGTCAATGAGATTTTGATTGATGCTATGAAGGTAGTAGGGGAGCTGTTTGGTTCTGGTCAAATGCAGTTGCCGTTTGTACTTCAAAGTGCCGAAACTATGAAAACAACGGTTGATTATCTAAATCCATATCTTACCAAGCAAGAGAAGGAGACCGATACCACTCTAGTCATCGGTACAGTCAAGGGTGATGTTCATGATGTGGGTAAAAACTTGGTTGATATTATTCTGAGCAACAACGGCTTCAAAGTGATCAATGTAGGTATCAAAGTTCAACTAGAAACTTATTTGGAGACAATGGAAGCTAACAAAATACAAGCTATAGGTATGAGTGGACTACTCGTAAAATCAACAGCCGTTATGAAAGATAACCTAGAGGCTATGGCAGAGATGGGGATAGAGATACCTGTACTACTTGGTGGGGCAGCCTTGACTCGAAGCTTTGTAGATGATTTTTGTAGACCTATCTACAAAGGCCCGATATTTTACTGTAGAGATGCCTTTGATGGGGTTATCGCTATGAGTCGAATCGAGAAGTATAATGAAGATAACTCTGTGGGTTTAGATACAAGATTGGCAGGAGATATGAACAAGGTAGAGAAAAAAGAGGTAAAAGAGATCATCATCCCTCCTTTTGAAGAGCTCAAAATGCCTGATCGCAACAACACTATCCCAACTCCTCCATTTTGGGGTAGAAGAGTGCTTCAAAAAGATGACCTAGATATGAATATGATATTTGACTGGGTCAATAAAAAGAGTGTAACCAAGATGCATTGGGGTTACAAACGAGGAAAGATGAAGCCTGATGAGTATAAAAAGCTCCTCGAAGAGACGGTTTTCCCTGCGTATGAGAGACTAAAACAGCAGTTTATAGAAGAAGATCTCTTTGACCCAACCATTATCTATGGATATTACCCATGTAGAAGCAGTGACAATGAGCTATACCTATTTGATGAAACCGAAGGGTGGAATATAGATGCAAATGCAAATATAGAGCCATTTGATGAGGTCAGAGAGAGACATACCGTCAAGTTTGAGTTTCCCAGACAACGCAAAAAGCCTCATAGAGCATTAAGTGACTTCTTTCGACACGATAGACACGATGTAATCGCTCTAACCTGTGTAAGTGCAGGTTCAAAATTCTCTGCATATGAAAAAGAGCTATATGACAAAGGTGAATACCTAGAGTATAACATGGTTCACGGATTCTCTGTAGAACTAGCCGAAGCCCTAGCCGAAGTAGCACACAAACAGATAAGAATGGATTGGGATATATTAAAAGATGATGAGGGAGCGACTTTAAGAGATGTGAGAATGAGACGCTACCAAGGTTCAAGATACTCATTTGGTTACCCTGCTTGTCCTGATCTGGAGGCGAGTCGAGAGCTGTTTGATGTCTTGAAACCAGAAGAGTTTGGGATAGAGCTTAGTGAGACCTTTCAGATACATCCAGAGCAGAGTACTTCTGCTCTTGTTGTTCATCATGGGGGAGCTGGGTATTATTCAGTTTAATCTTATCGTAGAAATTTAACAGAGAATAGGGCTTTTTATTGAATTGTTAGCAAAAAATCTATTATAATGCCACTTCATAAAAAAATTAAGGAAAAAGCGGAATGCCAAAACAAAATAGAAATCGAAAGAGAAAAAATAAGAAGACAGAAGATGCTACTACAGAGCAAAATGTAACAAAGCAAGAGAATAAAGTTGAAGAGAAAGCAAAAAAAGAGGAAAAAAAAGATACTCCTGTAAAGAAAAAGGTTGTAGTTGAAAAAGTTGCTAAAGAGAAAACAGCAAAAGTAGAAAAGAGCCCAAAAGTGGAAAAAGAGCCAAAATTAGAGAAAAAATCTATGTTAGATAATATTTTCAATGTACTCCTGATTCTAATTTTGATATTGCCATTTGTATACTTTTATGCAAAAGTAGTACCAAGTCATACAGAGAAGATGGATAAGATGGCTCAAGATAGTATTGTAGCTCAAAAGCATTATCAATCTAAATTGGATGAGCTATCAAAAGCTAAAAAAGAGGTAGAGGGTAAACTTACAGTTGAGTTGGAAAAAGAGAAGAGCCTAGAGGAGAAATTTGCTTCAGATTTAGATAAAAGCAAAAAAGATTATCAAAAATTGGCTACAGAGTTAAAAGATCTAAAAGCTTCTCAATCAGAGTTAACTCAAAAACTTGAAGCTTCTCAAAAAGAGCTTAGTGAGACTATTGCAAAGCTAAAATTATCAGATGAAAAAGCTAAAACAGCTTCAGAGGAGCTTGTGGTAGCTACAAAAACTAAAACAGAGCTAGAGGCAAAAGTTGAAGAGGCTCAAAAAGCACTTAAAGAGGATGTTGAAAAGTTAAAGTTATTAGAGACTAAAGTAGAAACATCAGAAAAGGGACTAGAGGTAGCAACAAAGAGTAAAAAAGAGCTAGAAGCGAAACTTAAAGAGTCTCAAGAGAAATTAAATTCTGAGATAAAAGAGAAAGCGGAGCTAGAGAAGAAATTATCTGAAAAAGTAGATATTAACAAAACAACTAAATAGTGATCGACTACCTCTCTATAGATTAGAGAGGAGTTGTTGATAGTCTATCTTTTTGGTATGAGATGTTCATACTTCTCATCAGTCAATGTTCTGAGAAATGCAATTAGTGCGTCTATATCACTATCACTCAAATTTCCTGTTTGAGAGAGTTCTGTATGATTTACAGTCTCAGGAAAATCATTTTCTCCCCAAGCTTTATTGGTCTCTTTGTTAATATTGTGTGTACCTTTCCCTGACATAAAATCATAAAATTCAATTACAGTTCGAAGTTTTTGGAATTTACCATTGCTCATATATGGTGCTGTTACAGAAATATTTCTAAGTGTTGGAACTCTGGATTTCCCATTATGAGTGGAGTCCTCTACTAATCCACCTAAGCCTTCAAATTTGGCATCTGCTGGTTGTAGTCCAAGTTCTGCTCTTCTATCCATTGCTACTATATTTCTTGGTGCACCTACATTGTCATACTCATAGTTTGTAAATAGCTCTCTATTTTTCCCTGTTTTATCTACAACTATAGCAGTAGAGTCTACAGTATGACATAATCTACAACTGGTCTTATCGGAGTTGAATAGGTCAAAACCTCTCTTTTCAAGCTCTGTAAACTCTGCTTTCCCCTCTACCCATTTATCAAATTTAGAATCAAATGGAGAGAACTCTTTTGTCTTTTCAAAATCAGATATTGCCTCTGCCATCTTATCAAATGCGTTGTCTTCATCATCAAAAATATCTTCTCCATATAGCTCTTTGAACTGTTTGGTATACTCTGCGTTTTCTTTGATTCGTTCAACTACAAAACTCTTATCAGGCATCATCATCTCTGCTCCATCAAGTGGAGGTCCCATAGCTTGGATTTTTAGTGTGGCAGCTCTTCCATCATGAAATTGACCACCTTTATAAACATCATCTTTCTCCCCAAATTCAGGGCTAAACATAGCATAGGTTGCTGTTGGAGCATTTCGACCTCCTAGAGAGACCCCATCATCCCCTACAGAGAAAGCACCATTAACAAATATTGTTTGGTTGGTATCGGTCTCTTGATAACGAGCATCTATAAAAGCATGGTCTGGATCATGACATGTTGCACAGTTTGTATTTTTTGTTTTTGAGATACTTTTATCAAAAAATAGTAGTTTCCCCAACTTTTCATTAGGTTTTAGCTCTTCCGAGTTTGATCCTGTTGCATCTGATTGATCTGTTGTTGCTGGACTCTCCACCTGTTCTACTACAGGATCTCCTTGTTCCGCTACTGATTTATCCTCTGAGCTTGAATTGCCTGATGAACCACAACCGTTTAATAAAAGCAAACTAGAAAGCGTAATCGTGCTAATAAGAATTTTCAATTTTTCTCCCTTTTTAAATAAAATAAATAGAAAATCATAAAATTAACTTAATAAAAATATAACCTCTGTTGACATTCTATCATATAACCTATATTATTTATTTATATTTTTTATAATTATAAAATTTTAATAATATAGGTGTCACTATAGTGACAAGGATGGGGGTGTTGTTCTTACCAATAAGCGATACTAAAATATTCTTTAGATAAGATTATTAATTCAAGGAGTTTATTGTGAATGAAACAAGTATCCCATTGATAGTATCTGTGACTGGGCATAGAGACTTGATAAAAGAAGATGAACCCATATTGAGAGAGAGAGTCAAAGGCTTTTTCTTCGAATTAAAAGAGCAAAATCAAAACACAAACATCATACTGATTTCAGCATTGGCAGAGGGGGCAGATATGCTTGTGGCTGAAGTAGCACTGGAGATAGGAGTGGAGCTTATAGCAGTTTTGCCTTATCAAAAAGAGGCATATCTACAGAGTTTTGATGATGTATCAGAGATAGCGAGATTTGAAGAACTTTATAGTAGAGCTACATTTAGAAAAACTTTGCAAAAGGATAAATCGGGGGGTTATGAGGCTTTGGCTGATTATCTTGCAAAACACTCTAATATACTTTTGGCTCTTTGGGATGGAGACGATAGTGAGCCAAAGGTTGGTGGTACAGCTGATGTGATTTTGAAAAAGAGAAGAGAGTATGTAGAGAATCTTCTTGATGTCAATGAAGAGGATATGATAGTACATCTCAGAACCCCACGAGTCAAAAATCCAAATATCAAAAACCCTTATGAGATAGAGAATGAATATATGGGTAGAATCGAAGAGAGAGACTATAGAAGTATCTTGGGACATCTAGATAGATTGAACTCTCTTCTCAATGATACAAATTCTACAGTTATATCTGTAGATGGGTTACAAAAAACATTCTCTAATGAGGCAAATTATTATCAAAAACGATATAATATATTCTCTTTTTTTATGCTCTGTATGGCATTTCTCGCACTACTCTTTATGGAGATTGTACATAACTTTGGTACAACTAAAGAGAGTCATATTGTAGAGTTGACCTTTCTTATTGGATATTTTGTAGTTGTAATTCTGATGTTTGTTTTCTATTATGGTTTTTTTAAAAATGCAGATCTCGAAAAGCACTTTGCCCACTCCCGAGGTATGTCTGAAGCTCTGAGAGTGCAGGGATTTTGGTTCTGTATAGATAAAGAGCCTCAAAGAGCAGGAGACTACTATCTACTAGATGAAGTAAGTGAACTGGTATGGATACGAGTAGTCTTAAAAAATATATATTTTTTGGAGACTCTACAACAAGATAGATCAATAGATTTTGAGTGTATCAAAGTTGACTGGATAGATGAGCAGATAAATTATTATGAAAATGCTATAAGAAATAGAAAAAGAAAACTCTCTTTTTTGAAAGATATAGAACAAAAAGTCTATATGTTAGGTGCAGTTCTTACGATTGGATTGTTTATTTATTATAGCTTTACTGGTTTTGGAAAGCTATGTCACCCTCTACTTTTTGCCTCTGGAGTCTCATTTGCTGTTGCAGCTTTTATAGGAGAGAAGTATCTACCTATAAAAGGTTATGAGGAGGAGATACACAATTTTAAATTGATGTTTTATAACTTTTCGATGGCAAAAGATAGGCTAGAGATGACGGAGGATATAGCGCAACAAAAAAAGATTATCTATGATCTTGGAGAGAAAGCTCTACAGGAGAACAGCCGATGGCTTGTATATCACTCTAAGTATAAGATAGAGCCGATAGTGGAGTAAATATAACATGAGACAATCATATAAGGGATTGCCTCTACTGAACTACTTGGAGAATTTCTCTATATACTCTTCGAGTGTCTTCTCAGGGACAACACCACTCTCTGTAAACTGTACTTGACCTTTGGAGTCGATAATCACAGTAAATGGAATAGCACCTTTCCAGCCACTTTTATCTGCAATGTATCGAACAACAAGACCTACATCATAGTTGGATATAGTAGTGTAGTTGATTCCATTCTCTTCTTTGAATGCATTGATGGCTTTGGCATCATTTTTTTGTACCTCTACGGCTATAATTTGTAGTTTGTCTTTGTACTTCTCTTGCAGGTTGATGAGGTGAGGCATGGCTTCTCTACAAGCTGGACACTGTAGACCAAATATCTCAAAAAAAACAACTTTGCCTTCCATCCCTTCTATTTTGAATTCACTTTTATCTCCGACCACTTTATAGGTCTTTCCATCGGTATCTGTCATCTCCATATCATCTGCATATAGATTGATATTTAGTGCCAATAGAGCTATAAGTGTTAGTACTATTTTTTTCATCAAAATCCTTTTTATTATGATTTCACTATAATACTATTAAGAGAATAGAAAAAAGATTAAAAAATAACAAAAGGTGGTAATATTTAATATAATATACCCCTTATCTCAAATATACCCCGTGCTGTTTCTTGTACTCTCGTTTTAGCTTTTGAGCCAATTGATGTACTGCCATAGCATAGTATGAGCTGTGATTATATCTAGTTATGACATAGAAGTTTTCTGCTCCATACCATAGCTCGTCGTATCTGTATCTGTCTAGCTTGATAAGTCTGACAGGTCCTTTGTATGACCAGCTTTTACCATATTTTAGTTTTAGCCCTTTGAGTTGAGATTGTGGGTATTTTCGGTTGTAACCTGTCTTTTTTGCCCAGTATCTTGTCTTCTCTCCAAAAGAGACTCTCTCTGCTACGGGTTGCCATTTTTTCCAGCCATTTTTCTGTAGGTAGTTGGCTATCCCTGCTATCGCATCGGGTGTTTGGTGGATGGTTCTTTTGCCATCTCCATCAAAATCTACAGCAAAGTGTTTGTAGGCACTTGGCATAAATTGACCTATTCCTATCGCTCCTGCATATGAGCCTTTGATGCTTTTTGGGTTGAATTTCTCTGTTTTCGATAGTACGAGAAACTTTTTTAGTTCGGATTTGAAGTATCGGCTTCGTCTATTTTTCTCAAAAGCTAGTGTAGTCAGGACATCAAAGACAGGGTAGTCTCCCTGTTTGACCCCATAGCGACTCTCTACCCCGATGATGGCCGCGACATACTCAGGTGGAACACCATATCGTTGGTAGACTTTTTTGAAGATATGTTTGTGTTTTCTCATATAGTCACTTCCTAGTTTGACTTTTGCTTCTGAGAGTAGGTTTTTTTCATATCTTGTCCAACTTCCATGTTTTGGGTAGGTTTTCTTTTTGGCTGTTTTTTTCTTTTTTTCTCTATATTTCGGATTAAATATCCCCAATGCTCGTTTTTGAAACTGGACATTGGCAAATAGTCCATTGAGGTAGGCTTTGTCAAAGTGGTGCTTTTTGACCATCTCGTTGATAAATGTTTTGACTGCGGTTCTCTTTGTGTAGTCTTTTGCTTGGACGCTTATACCTAGTAGTATAAGAAGTAGTATAGCTTTTAGTTGATTCATTTTTATCCCCCTGATTTATAAAATTACTCTATATCTTTTCCCATAGTGTACCTTGGGCTGTATCCATTAAGCTAATCCCCATAGTCGTAAGTTTATCACGAATCTCATCAGATTTCTCATAATCTTTCGCTTTTTTTGCTTCATTTCGCTTCTCTATTAGATTTTCTATGCTATTTTTGGTCTCTTCGTCGATTCCTATCTGAAAATAGCTAAATGGTTCTTTGCCACCAAAGCCCAATAGATTATCTATAAACTCTATATTTGCTAGAGTCTCTTTTTTGACCCCTTTGTCTTTTGGGTTGCTATCTAGCTTGTCATTTGCATCACTGATCATCTCATCTATAGTAGCTAAAGATATAGAGATATTGAGATCATCACTCATAGCTTTGAGTATCTCTTTTTGAAAAGTTTTGTTGGGTTTTGACGCTTTGGTTGGCATGATCCGTTTTTTGAGTCTATAGAGTTTGTCTAGTCGCTTTTTTGAGTTTAGCAGATCCTCTTCATTGAAGTTAAAATCATTGCGATAGTGTATTGATATGAGGTAGTTTCTGAGTATCTCCCCATCATAGACTTTTAGAGCATCTTTGATAAAAAAGCTGTTGCCTAGAGATTTACTCATCTTCTCTCCGTCGATATTGACAAATCCATTGTGCATCCAGTATTTGGCTAGTTCGTGACCTGTAGCACATCTGCTTTGGGAGGCTTCGTTTTCATGATGAGGAAAGAGTAGGTCTGCTCCACCACCATGAATATCTATAGAGTACTTATCACTCCCCTCAAAGTGCTTTGCGATCATCGCCGAACACTCAATATGCCATCCTGGACGACCTCTGCTAAAGGCTGTATCAAAACAGATCTCATCCTCTGTTTTACACGCCTTCCATAGAGCAAAGTCTTTTGGGTTTCTCTTTTGGCTGTTGTGTTCTACTCGACTCTGATTGTCCTCATCTTCACCTACTTGGTGAGATATAGTGCCATATTGGCTATCCTTTGAAGTATCAAAGTAGACATCTCCTGAGCTTACAACATAGGCTATATCTCTATCTATTAGTGTTTGGATCATAGACTCCATCGCTTCGAGTGACTCAGTGGCTTTGGGTTCTATATCGTTGGGTTGTACCCCCAATGCGCCCATATCCTCTAGGTATCGCTCTATATAGTGGGTGGTTATCTCCTCTAGGCTCTGCTTTGTCTCTAGTACTTTTTTGATGATTTTATCATCTATATCGGTAAAATTTTTGACCATTTTGACATCATAACGCAACGCTTTTAGAGTACGAGCCAAGAGATCAAAGCTGAGGCTACTTCGTGCATGACCTAAGTGTGCATCGTCATATACAGTAGGCCCACAGACATAGATGGAGGCTTTGCGAGGGGTGATGGGTTCAAATGGGAGCTTTTTTTTCTTGACACTGTCATAG
>Ga0256827_10000453_pt1 | contig 25590 bp, 14 predicted proteins | sample CV84metaG_FD_185977 | JGI IMG/M metagenome (GOLD analysis project Ga0256827, IMG submission 185977) | Hydrothermal vent microbial communities from East Pacific Rise, Pacific Ocean - CV84 | ecosystem: Environmental > Aquatic > Marine > Hydrothermal vents | place: Pacific Ocean: East Pacific Rise...
TAATCGAACTCAGGTTATAAAGAATTATTGTTATTACTGAAATATCGAAAAAAAACAAATACCTTTTCTGGAAATAAAAACTAGCGCAAAGAGGAGTTCAGGTTGTAGATAGAGTGTAGCTATCGCAAATGCCACTGAATCAGAAATATCATCAAAACAAAAAGGCATTGTATTAATTAATAATTAATTTTGACCTGTCCTAACAATTAGGAGCAGGATACTGACACACCATAATATCTGCAGAATTTTACTTTAATTGTGCAGAATTTTTGCTACTTTCGTTGTATGAACTTTTTTACTAAAATATCGTGCACTGAGGTTTATTTCAACCGTTAGCCCATATAATAAAGCCGAGACCTGATTCAAACTTAAATATTTAGAAATAAAATTAACAGTTAATCATTAATAAACGCAAAATATAAAAGTATGAAAACTATATTATTAAACATATTATTGATAGGAAGTATAGTATCATCAGTAATGCTAAGTAGTTGCAAAAAAGACGAATCACCTGAAAATCCAGATCCATCACAAGAAAAAGGAAAATTTACAGATTCGAGAGATGGGAATACTTATGAATGGGTAAAAATAGGAAACCAAGTGTGGATGTCAGAGAATTTAGCTTATACAGGAGATGGAATTCAATACATTACAGATGACGATGAATGGGCTAGTAATACGGATTATGATGGATGGTGTTATTACGGAAACGAAGAAAGTAATGGTAGCGTTAATGGTGTATTATACCAATGGGAAGCGGCAAAAACTGCTTGTCCAAGTGGCTGGCATTTACCAACAAAGTCGGAATGGATAGATCTAGTGAATTATTTAAAAGCAAACAGTTATAGTTACGATGGGGTAATAGGAAATGAAGGTATTGCAAAATCATTAGCAACTGACACAGGATGGGCTGTTTCAGATATTCAAGGAGCTGTTGGTAATTCTGATTTTACAGAATATAGAAATAAATCGGGATTTTCAGCTCTACCAAGTGGTAGTCGTAACATTACTGGCGGTTTTTATGGCCTGATTATCCATGGAAGCTGGTGGAGTGCTACAGAGTCCGGTAATCTCAACGCATACATTGTTGGTCTTGCTCACGACAAAGCAACCGCTTATTACCAAGTTAGTTACAGCAGATCGTACGGTTATTCGGTACGTTGTGTTAAGGATTAATAATTGGTAGAAAGTTCATTTATTGAATGATTTCCGCAAGACAATAGGTTAATTTTTGAAAATAGGTGTTATAATATTAGAGCAACATAAATTCACTAGACATATTTATAATATGGATAAAGCTTTAATAAATACGGACGTATTAGCTGATTTCTTTTTAAACAAAAAACCATTTGCGAATATAGCGGACCGGATTCAATTGTGGATTATATAATAGAACTAATAATAATTGTTTTACTAATCATTGATTTTAAAAAAGACAACTTAAAAAATATCGTATTGACAGTTATTGCTGCCTTTCTATATTCACTTCTTGGAATCGTCATCTATTTTTTTTACTAATCGACAAAGAAATAAAAGTCGGTGCACAATCTGGTGTTCCCCCAAATTAAGATCCTTTGAAAGGAAACAACTATTTTTAAATCTGAGTTGTTAAATACGATTCTCAGTTGAAATATCAATTCATCTGGTATTATTCCTACTTTTGATGTACCTAAAAACCCTATTATATGAAAACAAATAGCTGCTATCGTTTTACTTTTATTACTACCATCATTATTTCATTATTCATAAAACACTACAGCTTCCTATTTCTTCTCCCTATTCTTTAAACGAAATTCATCCTGCTCTTTACTGTCGCGCATCATATCTTCCACATTATCCATTTCCGGTGATTTATCAAGGGCTTCCCAATCAAAATCATGATCGAAAGGAGCCAATGCCTTTTGTGGATCGAAGACACGTTTATCAACACTTAAAGCATTATAAGGAGTATAATCAGCTTCGCTCGTAAAAAAATCGGATAAATCGTTGGCAGCAGCATCATATTGATTGAGATAGGGTAAGCCTAAGATATTCCAGAAGGTTTTAAAAATACTTCCGAAGCTATAATGAACATGGCTGCAATAGTCTCTTTTCACCCAAGGGGAAACCAATAATAAGACCGAACGATGGGCATCGATATGATCCACACCGTTTTGAGCATCGTCTTCTGTAATCACAATCAACATATTTTCCCAATAAGGTGTTCGTGACAAATATTCCACTATACGACCTACCGCCAAATCATTATCTGACATATAACTCTCTTTATATGGATATCCTGCATCGGGGCGTTCCCAAGCTCCGTGGTCATTAGGAATAATCACAGTAAGAATTGACGGCATACTGTCCTGTCCTTGTATCCATTTCTGATCAAATTCTTCGATAAAGCGGTCGATTCGAAATTGGTCGGGGATAGAAGTATTATAGGTAGGATATCTTTTCGATGTGCGGCCAAACAAAGGCTGCGGCATTGGATAATTGATATATTGGTGGATGCCGGTATTGGTATATTCTTGTTTATAGATAGCCGGCTCAAACATCACGCTGAAACCAAAATTATAGAAATCTATTTGATGACGCTCGAGATGCTCCCACATGGATCCTGCTTCGTTATAATCTTCAGGAAAAACAGCACCTGCAGCACCATTCATCGCAAAAACACCGGGAGCTTTCGAATCCGACCGAAAATTCCTATTGCCGCCATAGCTGGCTGCCGTACAGGTTTCGCACCATTCATTGGGATAGGTATTCACCAGCCAGCGGTGGCCATCGGCGGAAACATCGGAATCGACATAAAAATTATCAGAAAAAGCAAAGGTATTGGCAATCTTTAAATGATTGGGCATAATATCGGCATGCGAAACACTATCGGTTCCGGCCCAATTAGTGAAACTCATATTTTGCCCGTAACGGGTAATAGAAGAATCGCCTTTGGCTTGAGTCAGCTGCCCAAAAATTTCATCATAGGTTCTGTTTTCTTTCGAAATGAAAACAATATGCTTGATAGGACTTTCCTTGGCCCCCGGGTAGAGAGGAATAGGATTGTCTTTTCTTTTATCAAAAACAGCATCGCCGGCTTTGGCAAAACGATAATTATTATCCATTACTTGCGCTGTCATCTTTTGCAATAAGCTATCATCTGGAATTTCTACTATCTCAAGGCTGCCTTTCATTAAGGCTCCTATATAACTTCCTTCAGAACCCACTTCGAAATTGACACCACCATTGGGACCACTACCATACCCCTTGGCATTGGCAATAATCAAATGTTTCCCATCGGGGCTTACTTCTACTTTCGATGGAAACCATCCCGTAGGAATATGTCCCAATACTTCGAAGCTTTGCGCATCGATAACCGCCACTGCATTGATTCCTGATTCGGCCACATACAAACGTTTAAAATCGGGACTCAAAGCCAAACCAAAAGGAATAACACCCCGAAACTGACGAACTCTTTTATCGGGTTTAAGGGCAATATTATGTATCAGGCTGTCTCCGCTTGTGGAGAGTACCGAGATTAAATCGTTGGTGCCATTACTGACAAATACATATTTCCCGGTGGCAACTATCGAATTGGGACTGGAGCCACCCACAGCAGGAATATCATCGACCAAAGCACCCACCAAATGCCCGGTTTTTATTTTTGCAATAAGCTGAGGTTGCTCATTGCTTTGTAGGTCTATGGTAAACACCGAAAAAGCTTCAATAGCATTTACATCGCCCAAAGCGTTTACTTTCATGGTATCGTTTTCTATGCCATAAATCATTTCATCGCTGCCATAAGCAAAAGCAGGATATTCAATGGGTTTTACACCGACACTATCTGTTATTAACGAATACTCGAACATTCCCACATTGGCCACATAGGCTTTGGTTTCATCGGGAGATAAACAAATGCCGAAAGGATAACGTCCCACGGGAACGGAATAGCTGAGCTCTTTTCTTTCGGTATCAATAATCAACATTCTAAACCCAATTTGGTCGACAGCATAAAGGTTCTTCCCGTCTTTCGAAAGAACGAGATCACCAATATACCCATGGGTATAATCAATATCATCTTTTTTATATGAACAACTAATAAAACCCTTAGAATCGCCGGTGGAAAGATCGAAAAGATAGATTCTGTTTTCTTGTCCTCCGGCCACATATATGGTTTCGTTATCAGGCGAAATAGCCAAACCCATAAATACCGAAGATAAAACGCCTCTATCGGTTACCGGACCGGGAGGTACTTGCTGCAATTCCGGATGCTCGGATAATATATTGCGAACGATAGTAATAGACAATGGGCTGGTGCCGGAATTTGCTGTCACTACTGTCTGTCCATCGGGGCTTATGACCAAACCATAAGGATGTGGTGCTGTGGTAATACTTTTCCCGGCAGGAGTAATAAAACGCCCATTGGGAATAACGCTGATATCTTGTTTGTTTACCTGAGTATATTCTTTATAGGCAGGGGCTGAAATAATCCAAAGGGAATCATCGCTGTTTTGCTCGTTGATATGACAAGCAGAAACTACGAATAGCAGGAAAAGGAACTTATACAGTTTCACAATAAATACTTTTTGGTTATTAGTGGTAAAGAACTCGTTTGAAATATGCATACAAAGCTAAACTTTTTTACTCTCAAATTGTGAAGTCTCCAGTACAATAAAAACAATACTCAAAAGGAATCATATATATTATTATTTGCTTTGCTAATCCGTTTTTTGAACGAGTTGTAAGACGAGCTTTGAAATCCAAACGGGTGAAGACTCGTCTGTCTCATTTATTACAATATTCATCTCGGTTGAATCGGAAACATCCAATGTTCTAATGGCATTCCATCCCCAGTTTCCCCCTGATACTTTCAATATATATTTCACTCCATTTACTGATATTGAAATATTACTATTGGGTTTTTCTGAATAGCTCAGAAAAAGAAGTTTCGATAATGTTCCCGCTTCAGCTTTTAGTTGAAAAGAAACCGAATCTGAAATTCTATCGCATTTTACTCCTTTAACAACTTCATTTTCGGGAAATACATAGCTCGAATATCCTGAAATTTCATCATAAGTAATATTAGGTAAAGCGGAAACGGTTTGTATTGTTTTTTGCTGTGAGTTGATTTCTCCTGAACGAACAAAAACACCTTTAGAGTTTTCTTTTTCAGTAATAGCCAAATATTCGGAATGGCTATCATTACTACAATGATCGAAATAGCAACTATTTACATTCCGTAGATAAAAAAATGGTGTAGGGGAAAGCGTTTTGCTTTTGCTATTGCTACATTGCAAGCTATCAACCCTATCGAAAACTGCTGTTACTCGTGAGTCTTTTTGGGGAATGCTAACGATAAGTTCGTCAATGATGAGTCCATCAATATCTCTGAAATAAAATGCAGATGCAGGGAGATTATTCCCATAAAGTTGCCCGGAGGGATACTCCATCTCTTTTAAAGGCACCATATTATAAGCCAAAGCTTTACCTTCGTACTTCTTATGGTATTGTATATTTATGTTTTTGAATGAAATATTCCTTATTCTCTTTTCTAATAAGCCGGTGATATGACTCGTTTGCCCTGCATTTGTTACTACTATATTACTAATAGTGATATTTTCAATACTTCCTGATTCAGGTATTGGAATTCCTGCTTTATAGGGGCGGGCTCTATTTCCAAGTCGAATCATAAACGGAATGTTAACGCTATCCATTACAATATTGTTTATGGAAATATTTTTCATTATTCCACCATCAACAATCATTATTGCAAGTCCGGAATAAACAGGAATATTCGATATTTCACAATTAGAAATAGTGATGTTCTCGAAGCCTCCGGTTGTTTCAGTTCCAAATTTTATTCCTGAGGCATGCGAAGAAACACGGCATTTTGTGATGTTGATATTGCGCGTTATGGCAGGACCGGTGCTCTTTAAAACAATGGCATCATCCATAGAGTTTATTTGACAATTCGAAACTTCTACGTTTTCGCAACAATCAATATCGAGCCCGTCACGATTGGCGCGTACTGTGTTTTTTATTTTAATGCCATCAACGACCACTCCTTTGCAACCCAGTAAATAACAAGTCCAGTTTGCCGATTCAAACATGGTAATATTTCTGATAGTAAGTTTGCTGCAATTTGTGAAACGAGCCAAAAACGGGCGATTTTTTTGCGGTCTGGTAGTACTGAAGGCAATATCGGTTCCCTGTCCATCTATTATTCCTTCACCGGTAACCGATACGTTTTCAGCATTTTCAGCATAAATAATACTACGGTTGACATATAGATTATTTGTTCGCGATTCGTAATGGGGAACAATTATTTTATAGTCATCCTTATTTGTACTTCCGAGTAGAACAGCCCCACTACTGATATTTAAGTTGATATTGCTTTTAAGGACTATACAACCGACAAGGTATTTCCCTTCAGGAAGAAAAACATCACCCCCTCCCATTATAAAACATTTATTAATTGTCGCCTGAATAGCTTCTGTATCTAAGGATTTTCCATCGCCTTTTGCACCAAAATCTTTGACATTCAATATCACATTTTGAGTAAAACTATTTGAGGATAAAAATAATACTATCAGGACAATTAGTAGTCTTGCTTCTTTTTTGTAGATCTCTTTAATCATTTGTTCTATTAGAAATTCAAATTTATATCATTACTTATTTTGGTTTCATTAAGAATGGGAAAATATTGCTTTTACAAATAAGCACCCAAAACTACGGTTTTTTTCTCCACTTTAACTTGCCCGTTTAAATCAAAGTACTCAAACAATAGGATATAAATGCCTACGGCAGCTTTTTCAGAGTTTTCGTTTTGTCCATCCCAATAAAAGCTTCCTGAAGTTCCCAGAAGTTCATTCTGTACCAAATGCCGGATCTCTCTCCCTCTGGAATCGTATATCACTATATTTAATGTATAGCCGGGTTCATCCAAGGTATAATTGATTTCCAGCACATCGTCATAGCCATCGTTATCGGGACTAAAAACCTCGGGATTTGTTTCGAAACGAGAAGCAGCCAGCACGCTTTCCTGATACTGAGAATTTTCGTAAGCAGGAGTGGCATAATTCACTGTTGAAGCTGCCGAATGCCAGTTTTGCTGCCCATTTCCACCTTCCGGATTCATCTTTTCCAAAGAAACACCTTTGGTATCGGTCAGCAAACTATAATGCCATGACTCATCGTATCTCAATTCATCTATCACACTGTCTTTCGATGACTTCAGATGCAATAATATAGTGGCTTCGGTATTTGGCAGACTCGGTAAAGAAGCCAAACTGATAATCCTTTCAGGAGCATCGGAATGATACACTTTCAATACTTGACTGGCCTGAGAAGCAAAGGCAACATAATCACCCGGAAATAATAATGTGCCTTCTAAATATGCCGTATACCAGGTCGTATCGTATTGATTTATCTTCAATCGGGAAATACTTAGATCTGCCGTTTCCAGTATTTTGTCCGATATATTCACCAACTCAATAAACTCACCATCGGTTACTGCCGCATCGAATAATACTTCATTAAAAACAATATCTCCCCTTTCTATATTATCGGGTAAAGCAAAGCGCTCTGATAAACCTCCTGCAGCTTCTCCATTGCAAGAGAAAAGCCCATCTGAAGTCTCCAGTTGATAAGTTTTTCCTTTTTCAAGCGGAGTGGATAATTCAAGTATTAATGAATGATATCTGGGGCCTTCAATGATGCATAGAACCGGCATTCCAATCCCCTGATCAATGGAGTATAAAGAAGCATTGCCATATATTGTGCTATCCATAGCCTTATTAAAGGAAAGTCTGAGAGTATTTTCTGTAAGGATTTCAATGCGGCGGATGAAGATATCCTCTTCCTCATCAGCTATTCCGTCAATGCTATTGATACGCCCCGGACTTCCCCCAAGAGCATCAATACTCTCGCCCCAGTTGCTCCGCTCCAAACAATAGGCTAAAGGTTCTATGGCTTCCAAACTCCAGCCTCCCTCCGCTTTATCATCATCCTTATACCAATCGTTTGAATATTCAATTTGATGGATCATTGCTCCTTCGGGGTTTTTCAATACCAATTGTGCTCCGGAATTACCCAAAGAGAAACCGGAAATACCATAAACAGGACCAAAATCACTGAAAAACTCCTCAGCCTCAGGTTTACAAAGGAGCAAATAAGAATTAGGAGGCATAAGGATATTACCCAATACTTTGATACTACTTCCCGTTTGCAATTGCCAATTGGAAAGATCTATTGGTGCTGATGCCGCATTAAATAATTCCAAATATTCGTAGAGCGGTAATGAAACAACAGGCTCGGGATCGGCCATGATCTCATTTATCACCACATCGCCTTGTTCGGCAATTTTACTCAGCATAAAGTTTTGCTCCGCGGGAATAAGCATCGCCTGATTGGCACAATTGTGCATAGGTTTATGAATGCTTAATGTGTATTCAACACCTGTTTGAAAACTATTCTGAAAGCTTAAATATACTGCACGTGATGTATCGAATAACATCACTTGATTGGCCTGACCGATATCCGGACTCACCGTATAAGCTGTTTTATCCATTATATCATCCGTTTGCATTTGCTGAGTGAATTTCAATAACAGCAAGGGATTATCGCTGATTTGTAAACTCTTGATAGCCGGAAAAACCGGTTCGGCATTATACACGGAATTTTCTGTACCGGGAGAACCTCCTCTTTCATCTTCCGAAGCCATCCAGTTATCTTCTTCCGAGCAAAAATCGCTTGGATTTATCTGCTCTAATGACCATCCCCCATCATCTTTATCAGCATCCCGATACCAATCATCGGTATAAGCCAGCTGATGTATTTGCATGCCATTGGCTGCCAATAATGTTAAGCTTTGGCCACTATTTGTTAAAGAAAAGCTCGAAAACCCTATGCATTCTCCATAGGCAGATAAGGCTGATATTGCGCTCTCTTTACACAATATCATATACGAATGGGAAGCTATTATTCTGTTTGGAAAGGTTTTCTCGGAGTTCCCTATCAATAATTTCCAATCTTTCAGGTTGATGCTTGCCTCACTACGGTTGTATATCTCTATATACTCTGCATTAGGAAGCTGAACAACAGGACTGGGATCGGCCATTATTTCATTGAAAACAACATCATATTCCGCCAATTCTATACGACTAAAATCAATCGCTGTATCGCGCATCATATTGCCCGATAAATCGCTTAAGCCTGAAATGTTAATGCGGTAGTTTTGGTTTAGCTCAAAATCATTGGCAAAAGTTAATACTACTCGATGACCGCTTAAAGCAGCATCATCAGGATGGCCAATACTCTGGTTTACAGAATAATTATTGAGATCTTCAGCTGTTTCTTCGTTCATCATTTCACTAAACTCGATGCTGAGATTCTTTTCGCCGCTTACACAAACACTCCTTACTTCAGGAATTTGTGTATCAGGCTCATAATGCTTTATTTCAATATCATCGAAATAAAACTTTGTGGCATTTGAACTGGTATATTTACAATAAAAGCCGAAATAAGAGGTTTGCGATATACTGTTATCAAAACCTTGGCATTCCAAAATATACTGCCCTGTATTTTCCATATCGGAATACACCAGCCATCTGCCATCGAGTTGATGAATGATTTTCATTCTGGCGCTAAACGAAGAGGAAATACCGGCCTCTATGCCTCGACAAATACTAAAAATATTATCGCCATTCTGGCGAAATAGCTCAATAGCATCGTTGCTCCCGGCTTCGCCAAATTGTAAGAAATATCCATCTAAACTCCCTGATAAATCGCTATTATCAGAAACCAAATATACCCGGGCATGATTATTAGACGAAGGGCTAAAAGACAGCTTGATAAAAAACTCCCATTGGGCACTATCGATGATTTGATTGGCAGTTTGAAGATAAGAAACAGCAGACTCACCGCTATTATCGAGCTGAAGCTGATACGAAGTATTGATTTTAAAATGATCCTGATAACCTAGCCACTCGGGGTTATGAGTGAAATCGCCATCATCAAAACCATCGCTTAGCTGAGAATATGCGAGAGAAGAGATAATCAATAAAAAGAAAGAGAATAATAGGCGTTTCATTGGCAAATTATTATCACATTTAATTGCATAAATATACTAATTTTGCAGCATTATTAGGCGTATTCAAAAAAATATTTAGATGAGGATAGCAATCGTTGGAGCCACCGGAATGGTAGGCCATGTTATTTTTCAGGTCTTAGAGAACAGCAGCTTATCTATTGATGAACTGATTCCTGTAGCTTCGGAGAAATCTTATGGAAAAGAGATTGTATTCAGAGGCAAAAACTATAGCGTAATAGGTTTACAGGAGGCTATTGACAAAAAGCCACAGATAGCTATTTTCTCTGCCGGTTCCGCTACTTCAAAACTTTGGGCGCCAAAATTTGCCGAAGCGGGCTGCTATGTCATCGATAATTCATCGGCCTGGCGAATGGATAAAAACATTCCTTTGGTGGTTCCGGAAATCAATGCCGATCAGCTGACTCCAGAGCACCGCATTATTGCCAATCCCAATTGCTCAACCATACAAATGGTATTAACGCTGGCTCCTTTACAAAAAGCCTATGGTTTGAAAAGATTGATTATCTCTACTTATCAATCGGTAACAGGATCGGGAGTGGCAGCAGTGCGACAGCTTCAGGACGAGCGTATTTGCCGACCTTCGCCAAGTAAATTCTATCCCCATCCTATCGATATGAATCTCATCCCCCATGGAGGTGATTTTTTAGATGATGGCTATACTACTGAAGAGATCAAACTTCAAAATGAAACCCATAAGATTTTAAGTGACGATAAAATTGGTATTAGCGCTACAGTTGTGAGAGTTCCGGTTATGGGTGGGCATAGCGAAAGTGTAAATATTGAATTTCAAAAAGAGTTTGAATTAAAAGAAGTCGTAAAACTCTTAGAAGAATTTCCGGGTATTATTGTACAGGATGATCCTATGAAAAACATCTACCCTATGCCTAAATATGCCGAAGGGAAAGATGCCGTTTTTGTGGGCAGAATTCGTCGCGATTTTAGTCAAGATAAAACATTAAACCTTTGGATAGTGAGCGATAATCTCAGGAAAGGCGCTGCTACCAATGCCGTACAAATTGCCGAATATATTTCATCAAAATTTCATATAGTATAAGCCTTTTGAAAATCATTCATAACATAAAAGATTTCCCCAAACTCAGCTATCCGGTGATTAGCGTCGGGCGTTTCGATGGTGTGCATAAAGGCCATCAAAAACTCCTCAAACGAATGAGAACAATAGCTCAGGAAAAACAAGGGGAAATAGTTGTTGTGAGTTTCGATCCGGGTCCCGAAGAGGTATTATTCGAAAAAAGCAAGGATGAAGTAAAGCTCCTCAATACCATGGAAGAGAAAGCCGAATTGCTCGAAGCACAAGGAGTGAATTATTTATTGATTATTCCCTTCTCACTGGCTTTCTCCCACACCACCTCCTTCGATTTTGTAAAAAGCCTATTGGTAGATAAACTCGGTGTAAAAGAGTATGTTATGGGTTTCGACAATCAATATGGTTATGGTAGAGATGGCGATTTTTTATTGATGAATACTCTGGCCGAAAAATATGGTTTTAAGGTCAATGAAGTTCCCATGGAAGACCTCCGCAAATTGGGTGTCAGCTCGGTAAGAATCCGGAAATATCTCACCGAAGGAAATATCTCGGCAGCCAATAAATTTCTGGGATATAAATATCAAATGTCGGGGATAGTGGTCAAAGGGAATCAAATTGGCAGGAAAATAGGTTTCCCGACAGCCAATATCGATGTCAAAGAAAAATACCAGCATAAGCTCATGCCTGCAGGTGTTTATGTGGTTCAGGTAAAGATGGACAAAGAGCTGTTTTTTGGGATGGCCAATATTGGCTATCGTCCTACTGTTAAATTGAGGAAACACGAACTCACGGCAGAAGTGAATATCTTTCATTTCAACCGCGATATTTATGGAAAACATATTCGTATATGTTTCTTAGAGAAAATTCGGGAAGAACAGAAATTCGATTCTATGGAAATTCTTACCAATCAACTTAAAAAAGATCGGGAACAAGCTTATTTATTTGTGGAGCGATTTGGTGAGGATTAAACCAAATCAATTTTTGTATCTATCATATCGAAAGCTTTCAACTCTGCTTCATTAATACCTTTATCGGTTATAATAATATCGATATCTTTCAAATCGCCAAATTTCACAAAACTCTTTCTACCAAATTTACTACTATCAGAAACAACTATTACCTGATTTGAAATTTGTATCATTTTCTCGCTTAAGGCTGCTTCTTCTATTTGAGGTGTGGAAATTCCCATATCAATGTGGATACCATCAGCGCCTAAGAAAGCTATATCGCAATGATAGTTTAAAATACTTTTTTCAGCCATCGAGCCTACTAAAGATCGCATTTCGGCTCGCATCTCTCCACCCGGGATAATGACATCAATTCCGGGATAATCGGCTACTAAATCGGCAATCGGCAAACTATTAGTGATCAGCTTGATATTTTTAAGGCCTTTCAAGTTTCTTGCCACCTCCAGAACAGTGGAACCATTATCCATAACGATAGTATAGTTATCCCGAATATACTCAATAGCCTTTTTCCCTATCCTCTGCTTCTCCTTATAATTTGTTTTCAAACGCTGATTCAAATTCAAATCGAAATTTACAGGCTGCGACTTAATAGCACCTCCTCTTGTTCGTATCAATAAACCTTTCTTCTCTAGATGAGCTAGGTCGTTTCTGATGGAAACATCACTGATTTTATACCGCTGACTAAGAGTTAAAACAGATATTTCACCTTTTTCCTGGAGTACTTCTAATATTTCGGCACGCCTGCTTAGGGTATTTCTCTCGACTTTCATTTGCTATATATTTTTCTTTCGAATAATTAATGAATATGATAAATACAGATTATTTGAGATAATCACCTTTAGTATATCTGTCTTGCAAACTTACGAAACCTTATGATATATTCAAATTAATAAGATTAAAAATTGTATCGAAAGTTATTTATCTTCTTTTTCTTGTAATATTGTTTGGTTATCTTATATATCCTTTTTATATTTGTCATCAAATTGAAATCGAAAGTAAACGAAAGCTAATTATTGGGGGAATGATTACAACAGAATATCATACATATAAAGAGATATTTCAACAGCCTGATTTATGGGTTCGTGTATTTGACTTGGTACAAAATCAAAAAGAAAATCTTCAAAGTTTTATCCAAGGATTTTTAGAACCAAAAACTTCAGAAATCATATTTACAGGGGCTGGTTCTTCATTTTTTATTGGAGAAATGGTTGCGGGTATTGTTCAAAACCAAAGTGGTGTGAGCTGCCGAGCTATATCTACCACAGAAATTGTAACACATCCTTCCTATCACATTAATAAACAAAAGAATACACTAATGATTTCTTTTGCAAGATCAGGAAATAGCCCGGAAAGTCTTGCTGCAGTTGAAAAAGCATCGGCTTTTGCACCCAATATTCACCACTTATTTATTAGCTGCAATGCAGAGGGAGCTTTGGCTAAAAAACCTCAAAACGATAAATCGTATTTGATTTTATTGCCTGAAGAAAGCAATGATAAAAGCTTGGCTATGACGAGTAGTGTAACCTCAATGGCATTGGTAGCTACCCTCTTGGGGCAACTAGATACTATTGAATATTTAAGCAAAGAAATAAAACAAGCGGCAAATGCTACAAAGCAAATGCTCGTTAATTATCAAACAGATTTACAAGAAATAGCACAACTGGATTTCGATAGAGCTGTATTTTTAGGCTCCGGCCCTATGCAAGGGGTAGCCCGTGAGGCCCATTTAAAACTCCAGGAATTAACCGATGGTAAAGTCATTAGTAAATTCGATAGTTTTCTGGGATTTCGCCACGGCCCCAAAGCCGTAGTTAATGAAAAAACCCTAATGGTATATTTCTTTTCCAATGATAATTATGTGCGCAAATACGAAAAAGATCTGGTAAACTCTATGCTAGATAGCTCTTCTCCTATATTTAGTTTAGGAATAGTAGATAAAGAGTTCCCTGATTTGGTGTTAAATAAAAAAATACAATTTAGTTATTCCAGCTCTTCTGTTAAAGAAAGTTTTTGGGTCATGTCAGCACTGGTTGTTATTCAATTATTGGCATTCTATAAATCTCTAGCATTGGGGTACAATCCTGATAGTCCATCATCAAACGGCAGTATTCACAGAGTAGTACAAGGTGTCAATATTTATCAAAACCATCAACAAGAGGAGGAAAAGAAGTAATGATATTAGCAGTATGTCCTAACCCATCGGTAGATACCTATTTGTATATGGATGCTTTTCACTTGAAAATGTCTTCGAGAGTTACAAATAAGCAGCGCTATGCCGGAGGTAAAGGTATACATATAGCTCTGGCAGCAGCCGAATTAGGGGAAGAAGTAAGGCTATTATGTTTTTGGGGTGGCGAAACCGGTAAATGGTTAAAACAGCAATGCGAAGAACATCATATTCAGTGTGTTGGCCCTCATCTATCTGATGACAATAGAAGCTGCTACACCATTAAAACACCAGAAGAAAACGACGATACCGAAATATTGGAAAAAGGCCCTGAAATTACTGATAATGATTATAAAGAGTTTATGGATGTCTTTCAGCAAAACATTTCCCAGGCTCATATTGTGAGCATGAGCGGTAGTTGGCCTCCGGGCGCTCCCGATGCTGCTTATGCGGAAATGATAAACATTTGTCATCAGGAAGAAACACCTCATATCTTGGATGCTACCGGAATAAAAATGCAAATGGCTCTCCAGCAAAATCCTTATGGAATACATATCAATATGCAAGAAGCCATGGAGCTTTATGACTCTAATGAGCCCGAAAATATCCTAAATAGTATTCCTGAAAGTATTCATTTGGTGGCATTAACAGCAGGAAAAGAAGGTTTGTATTTACGAATGAATAAAAAAATTATCCATTCAAATATTGTTTTACCCCAAATTCATAGTGCTGTTGGGAGTGGCGATTGTTTGACAGCAGGTTTGAGTATTGCATTAAAACACAAGCTTCCTATTGAAGAAACTGCACGCCTTTCCACGGCCTGCGGAGCAGCAAATTGCTTAAGAAAAGAACTCGGGATGCTTTATAGAAAAGATGTGGAAAAACTAAAAAATGAAATCGAAATCTTAAATTTTATAGATGAATAAACCATTCGATATATTAGTTGTTGGCGAATTAAATGTGGATTTGATTCTGAATGATATTGCCGGGCATGCGACCATAGGTAAAGAAATTTTAGCTGATAGTATGGCTTTAACTCTGGGGAGCTCATCTGCAATATTTGCTTCCAATATTAGTACTATTGGAACTTCCGTTGCTTTTCTTGGCCATATTGGCCAAGATCAATTTGGCGACTTGGTAATCAATTCTTTAAAAAAGAAGAACGTAAATATAGATTATATCCATCGTTCAGAAAGGCATCAAACAGGGGCTACCATTATACTTAACTATGGTGAAGACCGAGCTATGATTACTCATCCCGGAGCCATGAATGAATTGACTGTGAAAGATATTTCTGATCAGCAATTGTGTTCCGCCAAACACCTTCATGTGTCCTCCATCTTCTTACAAGCGGGCTTATTAAAAGACATCCATAAACTATTTGCCAGAGCTAAAGTTTGTGGTATGACCACTTCATTGGATATACAATGGGATCCTGAGGAAAAATGGGATGTAGATTTCGAAAAACTTCTGCCTTTTGTCGATGTTTTTCTTCCCAATGAAAAAGAAATCATGGCTATCACCAATACCCATGATATTGAAAATGCAGTAGCAAAACTTCGAGAGTTCGCTAAAACAATCGTCGTAAAAATAGGAAATAAAGGCTCCAGAGCCTATAGCGAAAATAAAATGATAGAAGCAACACCTTTTCTAAATACTGATGTTGTTGACGCTATCGGAGCAGGAGACAGTTTTAACTCAGGTTTTATTTCACAATTTATAAAAAATGCTCCGCTTGCCAAATGCCTAGACTATGGGAATATTATGGGCGCGATAAGTACAACAGCCTCGGGAGGCACTTCGGCTTTTGGCTCTAGAACACAAATAATAGAGACAGCAAAGACAATATTTAATTTTGATATATAGCAAATGATACTAAAAGAAAAATATATAAGCATACAAGGAAAACCGGAAGCCATCCTCGCTACCAATTTCTATAATTTTGAAACTTTACGTGCCGAAATGGAAGCTGCTTCAGGGCTAAAAAAACCTTTGATACTACAGCTAACTCAAAGCTCTATCGATTATATGGGATTGGAAAATGCTGTGAATATGGGGAAAACTGCTCTTCAGTATTACGGCGTTGAAGGATGGATACATCTTGATCATGGTGGTTCAGTGGAATTGGTGGAGAGATGCATAAAAGCAGGATTCGATTCTGTTATGTTTGACGGCAGCGAGCTCCCTTTTGAGCAGAATATTGAGCTCACTAAAAAGGTAGTAAAAATGGCTGCAAAACATCATATTTGCGTTGAAGCAGAATTGGGATTTATTGCCAAATTAGGACAATCTACTAAGGATATGGAGCATACCACTGCTAAAGATGCCAAAACATTTGCTGAAGAAACAGGTATCGATGCGTTAGCAATAGCCATTGGTACAGCTCATGGTTTTTATAAAAAAGAACCCCAATTAGATTTTAACAGACTACAAGAGATTAAAGCAGTAACAGAAATAGCCTTGGTGCTCCATGGCGGTTCAGGTGTTCCTCATGATGCGGTTAAAAAAGCGGTGCAACTCGGTATTAAAAAACTCAATGTTGCAACAGAAATAAAAAATGCTTTTATGATGACTTTAAAAAATTTATTAATAAATAATACTGAAATAGATTTACGTAAAGTATTTCCTCCTGCTATTCAAACAGTTAAAGAATTAGTTGAGGGTAAATTATTATTGGTGTAAATCATTAAAACAAAAGAATATGAAGAATTTTTTACTTTTTCTAGGATTAGTACTTCTGCCAACACTGGGCTTTTCGCAGGTGAAAGGTGTTGTTTACGACGAAAACAACAACACTTTACCCGGAGTGACTGTTTTGGTAAAAGGTAGTACTAACGGTACCGTAACCAATATCGACGGAAAATTTGATATTCAGGCCGCATCCGATGCTACATTGTTGTTTTCTTTTATAGGTTATCTTTCGCAAGAAGTCCAAATCAATAAGCGAACAGAAATCAATGTCTACCTTTCTCCAAATGTTATCAATATGGATGAGATTGTGGTCATGGGTTATAGCAATAAAACAAAAACAGAAGTTTCCAGTGCTGTGGTGGTATTGGATAATGAAGAATTAACCGATGTTACTACAGACGATATTGGCTCTATGCTTCAGGGAAAAGTTGCAGGTGTTCAGGTTGTGACTAGTGGTGGTCAGCCCGGACAAAGTTCTCAGATACGTATCCGCGGTATTTCCACTATCAAACCCGGTAACGAAGAGCCCTTATATGTTGTCGATGGAATTATTGGCGGAACTTTTGACCCCAATGATGTAGAAACCCTCACCGTATTAAAAGATGCCGGAGCTACCGGAATGTATGGTGCCAGAGCCAATAAAGGAGTCATTGTTGTGACAACTAAAACAGGTAAAAGTGGTAAAACACAATTCAATTTCAACTCGAGCCTTGGCTATAAAATTGCCGATCAAGGGAATTTAACCATGATGAACGGCTCGGAGTTTTATATAAAAAGTCAAGAATTATACCGTGATCCGGAAACACATCAAATAGATAAAATTAAGTTTTATAAAGTATATCCCCGTGAATTGGAAAGCACCAATTACGATTGGATAGGCGCTGCTTTTCAACCTGCCTATTCGCAAAAGTATTATCTTTCTGCCAGTCGGCAAACCGAAGACTTTTCTTATTATGCCAGTGGAAACTATTATAAAGACGATGGTACTTTTCGCAATACCGGATATGAAAAACTCAACTTAAGATTAAACACTAAATATCAGGTCAATAAACGTGTTTCTTTAAGAAATAATATCAGTATCAATGCCAATAGATCAACTACTTATGATTATATGAGTATGTATTATACTTATTTAAACCTTCCCTGGGACAATCCCTTTGATAGCAATGGAGATCCTGTTTTTGTTGATGGCCACACACAAGGTTGGTGGTCGCGCGATGACATCAACCCCATACATAGTATCGATCATTCTGAATATTCGGCAAAAGGTGTGGGCTTCGATTACGATTTGGTTTTAGACGTAAAGATTTTAGATTGGTTATCATTTAGTACTGCAAACAGACTTTCTTACGGCTCTGATAAAAGCCATAATTTCGTTTCCCCATTGGTAGGAGGAACGTATTTTGGTAAAGGATATATCAACGAATTACAATCAACATGGTTTGGTGCCATTTCTACCAATTTATTTAAATTTAATTTCGAAAAAGGAGATCATAGCATTGACGGATTGGTTGGTTTTGAAGTAAATAGCGGATATAGTGAATTTTTAAGTGTGCAAGGAACCGGATTACCCGAAGGGTTTGATGTACCTGATGTTTCATCGTCAGAACAAATCATAGGAGGTTCACATACAACAGATTATTTCCGTTCTTTTATTTCTCAATTAAACTATAATTATAAAAAGAAATATTTCTTAACAGCGTCTTATAGAATTGATGCTACATCAAATTTCCCGCCCGAAAGTCGTACAGCTCATTTACCAAGTGTTGCTGCTTCTTGGTTGGCGAGTAGCGAAGATTTTATCAGCGATAATGTTAGTTTTATTAATTTATTAAAAATACGAGCCAGCTACGGTGTTACTGGAGACCCTGATATTGGTGCTTCTCGCTATATGGGATTGTTTTCCTTAAGTTCTAATTATAATGGACAACCTGCTGCCCTTCCCTATCAGTTACAAAACTATGGCCTTACCTGGGAAAAAACCAATGAGTTAAACTTTGGTTTGGATTTTGGCTTATTTAATCGTATCAATTTCACTATGGATATTTACAAAAATGTAACTGAGAATTTAATTGTATTAGTCGCCCAGCCTTTATCTCAAGGATTTGAATATCGTTGGGAAAATGCCGGCGATGTCACCAATAAAGGTATCGAGCTTGGCTTAAATGCCATAGTAGTTAAAACCCCATCAATTAGTTGGGAATTAGGTGCTGTTTTTGCTAAAAACTCCAATGTTTTATCCGGTGTTGGAAACCCTTTCTATACAACAGTAGGAGGCGTTTCGCAGGTATATAGAGAAGGAGGAGAAATTTACACCTTTGTATTGCCAAAATGGTTAGGTGTTGATGAACAAACCGGAGCTCCTTTATGGGAAAAAATTAATGATGACGGCAGCACTGAAGCCACATCAAAATATTCCGAGGCCACACCTCAGGAGGTTGGCAATGCTTTACCCGATTTCGTAGGTGGTTTTAATACTTCTTTTACCTGGAAAGGATTATCGCTTTATGCTAATTTTGCTTACCAATACGGCAACGATATATACAATTCAACACGACGCTATATGGATCACGATGGACATGAGCCTTATTATAATTATATGAAACCAAACGATGATTGGGTATTGTGGACCAAACCCGGTGACGTGGCAACACATCCCAGCTGGCAAAATGCGGAACTCTCTCGCGAAAACTCTTCTCGTTTCCTAGAAGACGGAAGTTTTCTTAAACTTAGAAACGTGAGCATTAGTTATGAATTGCCGAAAAAATGGGTAACTGCTGCTAAAATGAAAGCTGTAACAGTATCTTTACGTGCCGACAATGTATATACCTGGACCAATTATTGGGGACAAGATCCGGAAGTTAACCTTCAGCAGGCTGATTGGTCTATGCCGGGGGTTTCCGATTTCAAATACCCCAATAACAAACAATTTGTGTTTAATATTGATATCAAATTTTAAAAATCAAGACTATGAAAAACTTATATAAAAATATATGGATACTAGCAGTTATAGCCTTGACTATGGCAAGCTGCGGGAAAATGGATGTAACTCCCAGTAATCAAATTTCTACTGAAAGTATTGGAAACACATCCGATGGAGTAATAAATGTAACAAATGGTAATTATGCCCTCTTTAAAAATCAAGTAGATTTTAATGGCTTTGTGGATGATAATAATATGTATCTGCGTCAGTATTTTCAGTTATCAGATTTTGCCGGCGATGAAATTGTTTGCGGTCAGAAAACCGAAGACCCTTTGTATTACAGTTTTACCTATACCCACTCTCCCGACCAAGCCAACTCACGTTTCTTTTGGTATATTTCTTATAAAATTGCCAATGGAACCAATACTGTTATTGAGATTTTAGAAGATAAAGGAGCTGATGATAATACAAAAAAACAGCTTTTAGGAGAGAATTACTTTTTAAGAGCCTTTGTTCATTTCAATCTATTAAAATTTTATTCTAAAGCTTATACCATCGGTGACCCTTCTACGAATTTAGGCGTCATTATTAGAAACTCAACATCGGGCGAAGCTCAAAAAGCCAGAGCTACTGTGCAAGAGACTTATAACTTTATTATCGCAGATTTAGAAAAAGCTATAGAATTAATGAATAGCCCCAGAGGCTCAGAATATGCTTCTAAACAAGCTGCTCAAGCCTTGCTTTCAAGAATATATTTGGGTATGGAAAACAATGATAAAGCAATAGAGTATGCCAATCAAGTTATCAATTCAGGCCGTTATTCATTAGAAACAGCGTCTTCCTATCCCGATTTATTTGCCAATGCCCTAAGCCATCCCGAAACCATTTGGGCCATTGCTTTTACTCCGGCTGATAATAGAGGTAAATTTGGCTCTATTGCTTCTATGCTATACTCCGACGGAAACTCAGGATGGGGCGAAGAATTTGCTAGTGTTCCCTATAGAAATTTATTAGCCCAAAACTTAAATGATGTACGTTTAAGTTATATCGATACCTCTTTCAATGACAATGGTAGTGTGAGAACAAAAAATGGAATAGAAGTGTTTTATATCACCAAGTTTTCCTATCAAGATGGCGATCCTAACCTAAGCTCTCCTATTATGTTCCGCCTATCAGAAATGTATTTAAACAAAGCAGAAGCTTATGCCAAAAAAGGGGACAATGCCAATGCTTTCGCTATGGTCAATGAGATTAGAAAAAACCGAGGCTTGGAAAATGATTTAATAAACAGTGTTCCATCCGGTAAAACCATACTCGATGTGGTATTAGATGAAAGAAGCAGAGAATTAGCCTTCGAAGGTTTTCGAGCTACTGATTTGGTTCGAAATCATAGAGATATTGAACGAAATTATTGGGGATATCATATCAAAGGCCTGAATCAACCGGATATTGATTTATCTACCCCTCCAACAGGATACGATAATTTGGTGATTCCTTATAATGACGACAAAATCCTTTATTATATTCCTATTGATGAAATATTAGCTAATCCACTTTGTGTACAGAACTAATGAAATTAAGTAAAAACAATTTAATAAAAACAACAATTAAAACTACTATTATGAAAAAAGGAAATCTATTATTAATGGCAATGATGGTATTGGGACTTAGTATGGTCTTTAATGCTTGTAAAAAAGATGACGATGGCGGAGATGACACTCCAACAATCACAGGAGAAGCTTTATTCTCTTTTGTTGCTGACGGCAAAACTGTAACTTTTACTAACGAAAGTACTGTAAGCGGAACGGTAACCTATGCTTGGGATTTTGGTGATAGCAACACATCTACCGAAAAAGATCCTGTTCACACTTATGAACTTAAAGGTGAATATACAGTAAAATTAACTGTTAAAGATTCTCAAGGTGGCGAACACCCAATTTCTACAAAAGTGAAAGTAGATAAAAAAACTCGTATCAGCTTAACCGATGATTCTTTTGATGATTGGGATGCTGTCACCGAAGAAGCTTTTATTGTACCTCAAGGTGATAACCCTGGAGTTGTTGTAGCTGCAAAATACGATTACGATGCTGACTTTATCTATGGTTATGTAAAATTTGAAGGCGATATAGCAAATGACTATCAATATGATATGTTCTTCGATTATGACAATGACAGTACTACTGGTTTTACTTCTTATTTATGGCCTTCTTCAGGTGCAGAATTCCTTCCTGAAGTATGGGCTATCACTACAGCACCTGAAATTCATTTTTATAATTATATAGGTGCTCCCGGCGAAGAAGATTGGAACTGGGAAGAAAAAGACTTGGCAGCAGACGCTATGATTATCGGTACCATTAAACAAGATGGTATTTATGTCGTTCTTGAATTCGGTTTTGACAGAACAAAAATTGAAGGTCTAGAATCTGACGAAGTTGCTCTTGGAGCTTTTATTAGCGATGTTGATTGGGCTGAAATAGGATTTATTCCTGATGCAACAATGGAAGGCGGCGAGCACCGTGGTTTCTTTGTTCTGGATATGAGATAAACAGATTAGGTAAAAAAGAACCTATAGCATATTATGAGTAGGTTCTTTTTTCATTATTTAATGTTTGATTTATTGAAACACAAACCAATTGATCAAAAGCAGAGAAGTAAGAGCCAAAGTATTATAAGCAGCTTTGGTTTCTTGCTTCTTTTTAAACTAAAAGAATAATACTATGAACAAGCTAAGGCTTCTTTTCGTCGGATTTTTTATCCTTACAATTGTATTCGCTCCTGCCCAAAGTATTATTCATTATCAAGCATCGGATGCTGTGATAACCAATCCGGAAAGAGGATTCTATCATGCCGATCCCCATCTCGATACCGAGCTACTCAGAAGCTTTATCGAAGAAGAACATATTAGCGTTATTTACTATAATTATGCTCTCGATGATTATAAAGATACTTATATCCCCGCCTGGTATCTCCGCAAGATGTATGATGATTTTGCCATTATGCGCCAAGCCGGAATAAAAGCGATTATCCGCTTTACTTATACAGAAAAAGCCACACCCCCTTACGGCGATGCACCCATTGATATTGTCTTGGGTCATATTGCCCAATTAAAACCTGTTTTACAAGACAACGTTGATGTCATTTTAGCATTACAAGCCGGCTTTATAGGCACCTGGGGAGAATGGTATTATACCGACTACTATTCCACATCGCCCGGGAATATCAATGAAGAACAGATGGGCTGGCGAAGAGATATTGTACATGCTTTGCTCGATGCCATTCCCGAAAGAATGATTCAAATACGTACACCTATATTTAAAAAAAATACCGTTCCTCTCGATACCTTTATTCCGGTAAATGCCGAGCAAGCCTTTCACGATTCACCTATAGCCCGTATTGCCCACCACAACGATTGTTTCCTAGCGTCCTATACAGATATGGGAACATACCAGGATGTGATACCCGAAAAAATTTATTTAGAGCACGACAGCAAATACACCATGGTAGGTGGCGAAACCTGTAATGAAAACTCCCATTCAGAATGCGATAATGCGCTTTTAGAATTAGAACGTTTTCATTGGACATATATCAACCGCGATTATCATACCGGAGTGATAGGCCAATGGATAGAAGGAGGCTGTTATGAGGAAATTGAAAAACGTTTAGGTTATAGATACCGCCTTATTGAAGCTCAAATATCGGACGAAGGGAAACCTCTTGGGAAACTGAGTTTTCAACTAAAACTATATAACGACGGATGGGCCAATGTGATGAACCAGCGTGATGTGATACTGATATTAAGAAATACCGAAACTCAGGAAGAATATATCCATCATATCCATACCGACCCCAGATTGTGGCCTATAAACGATACTATTCGTCTTGATATTGATGCCGGATTACCCCAAGACATTGCCAATGGTGATTATGAGGTTTTTCTACAGCTACCCGATCCATTAACAACAATACAAAACAAAGCCGTTTATGCCATACGATTGGCAAACGAAAATATCTGGAACGATGAAACAGGATATAATTCTTTACTCCATAGTATTAATATTGATTCAGAAAATTCATCAGATAACTATCAGGGAGGAAATTTCTTTATAGGTAATCATGCAGAAATCCCTCAAAACATTCAAATCATTATTGATGGTGAAGCTGAAGATTGGGATGCCATTCCAAACCTTTATACCGTCTCCTCTCAAAATGCACAAAGGATAAAAACTTATAATTCTCCTGACAGCTTATTTTTCATCATCACAGGAGACAATTTAAACGAGGAATGGCAATTGTTAATCAATACCGATAATGATTCGAATACCGGTTTTATTCACAGTGAGTGGAATAAAAGTGGGGCCGATTGCCTTATCGAAAATGGTCATCTATACTATTATTCCGGTAATGATAATTCTTGGGACTGGACACTCATCCAGGATATTGAATTTGAAAGAAACAATCAAGTGTTAGAACTAAAAATGGCCATGAGTCATTTGGGAGAACTAACAGAAAATAAGGAATTTAGTTTGGCTTTTATTGATCATCCTCAACAAAGTAGTTTGGCTTCATTTCTTCCTTTACAAACAGAAGATTTTATTAAAACGATTAAGCAAACACTCTTTTCGGCTCCTGCTTATGTGGATATTAAAAATGTAGAGAATACTGCTATTATTTCGTGGACGGCTCCTCATCCAACAAAAGGAATAAGAGCCGAAGTAGAGCGCTCAATTGATGGAGAAAACTACCAAAACGCATTTATAAGCGTCAATGCCCATCAGTTTGCTTATAGCGATAAAAACCTGGAAACAGGAGGTATTTATAATTATCGTATTCGCTTTACCGATGGGATGAATGACACTCCTTTTACCAATGCCGACCCCATAAACATTTCGGGTGAAGGCCAGGGCTATGCCGAGATAACTATTGATGGTGAAAGCACTGATTGGGATATTATTGAGCCTATAATTACGGATGATTTGGATGGTATGGCAAGCATTAAAATTTTTAATACTTCATCTGATTTTTATTTTTCCATTGCAGCCAATCAAATAGAAAACTATCAGATTTTCATTAGCGAATCTATCCTTCCTCATTATAAAATTTCAAACGATTCTTTGTTTGTGCTTAATAATATCATTTGGGAGTTTCAATCGCTCATTCACTCTGTTACTTCAAATCATTTTATTGAAGGAAGTATTCCTTATGCCAATCTGTTTTCGGATGATGTTACTGCCTTTTATACACATAGCATCATCAATCACCAGTCTTTGCTTTCGGAAGGTGAGGAGGTGTATCATTATAAATTCAACACCCTAAATGTACCGGAAAATTTCCGGCTAGTCCCTTCCATCAACAATCCCTATACTTCGATTAAGCTAAAATGGAAATTAAACAAAAAAAATGGTCGATATATCATTCAAAGATCAATAAATGACAGTCTGCATTTTGAGAATATAAAAGACTTAGACGCCGGCAGCTTTTATTATATGGATCAGCAGTTGGACAGCTCACAGGTATATTATTACCGTATTTTTTCGTATCGCGACATTGTGCGATCACCCTATACGGCAAGCCAATGGCTTCAGCCCAATGGCAGCAGTGCTCTTGACCAATTCGAAACGGCCATAAAGATTTATCCAAATCCTGCAAAAGATCATACTACGGTGGAATTATACAGCCTTGCCACACAAAATATTGAATTAAACATTT
>Ga0256827_10000454_pt1 | contig 25556 bp, 25 predicted proteins | sample CV84metaG_FD_185977 | JGI IMG/M metagenome (GOLD analysis project Ga0256827, IMG submission 185977) | Hydrothermal vent microbial communities from East Pacific Rise, Pacific Ocean - CV84 | ecosystem: Environmental > Aquatic > Marine > Hydrothermal vents | place: Pacific Ocean: East Pacific Rise...
TGCTTGACACACACCTTGTCATTCCGTGCTTGACACACACCTTGTCATTCCGTGCTTGACACGGAATCTATCTACTTAATAATAAAATCTTTACTTTTTAAAATCGTAAACTTTCTTAACTCTTTCTCATTCTCAAGACCTAATTTTTTTATCGCTTTTGGATTTACAATATAAAAACCTAAAATAAGTTCTAAAGTATCACCACTTTTAAGAGTATCGTTAAACTTTATAACTCGTTTTTCCTTAGCTCCAATCATAGTATCTTTTAAAATCTCGTTTGCTACCCATGGCATTGCTGGTTTTGAATCTTTACCAAGGATTCTAACAAATGTGTGCGTTTTTAAATCTATTGTTTTATTGTCTCTATTGATTTTAACTCTTAATTGAACTACTCTTAATGGATGAGTAAGTAATTTATGTGGTGCTTTGTTTTCAACTGTAACATCAAAACCATTTGCAGACTTAACAAAACTTAAATCAACATATTTTGCTAATTTTCTATGAGCAACTCTAACTCCTGCAAAACCATGAAAAGCGTGTTTTTGACTAATTCTTACAGTTGTAGCACTACCACCAACACGAGGCATATGACAAGTTATACAATTTTCCTTCGTATTGTTTGCACCAGCTTCATCTGTTTTACAAACTTCTAAAGCATGTGAATTTTTCTTATGAGAGTGACAACCCATACAAACTTGTCCATCATAGTAATTTTTATTTGTATAATTTATATTATGATATGCAGAACCAACAGTTGTTGTTGTTCCATACCAAGTAGTTGTAGTTTTATATTTAAGTATTTTATCTTTTTCTGCAGGCTCTGCTGAATAAAATGTTTTAACTTCATCGGTATAAATATTTTTATTTACCTTATCATGCTTTTGTATACTTTTAATAGTATGACAACTTAAACAAGTGATTCCTTCATGTGTTTGTTGTGTTGTTTTTGCATTTGGAGTATGACATTTAGCACACTTATAGTTTCCTTTTTTCTTTGCTGGATGTCTATCCCAAATAGCTTTATGTACTTTATCATCATGAATTGATGATTTTTTATGCATTGAACTCTCAAACTCTTTACTTATTAGTGGATGACATTTCTTACATGCCTCAACATTTGCCATTGTAGACATATCTGCTGATGCAAATATTGAAACTACCAATGCTAATATATATAAAACTATTTTCATATAACTTTTCCTTTTTTTAATTATAAGCTGAAATACTATCAGATTATATAAATATTGAATTGATTTACATCAATCAGTATTAATTAGGTATAATCACATAATTATATTTAAAAGGTGATTAATGTTAATTCCAGTTGATTTGTTAAAAGGTAAAAAAATACTTCTGGGTGTAACTGGCTCTATTGCTCTTTATAAATCTCTTGAATTACTTCGCTATCTAACTAAAGCTGGGGCTGAAGTTAAAGTTATAATGACTAGCTCTGCTAAAAAGTTCATAACACCACTCACTTTTGAAACACTTAGTTCAAATGAAGTTTTAGATGATACTAACGAATCTTGGGTAAATAATCATAACCATATTAAAACTGGAGAGTGGGCTGACTTATTTGTTATAGCTCCAGTTACTGCTAACACCATTGCAAAACTTGCAAATGCAATAGCGGACAATATACTTTTACAAACTGCCCTAGCCTACCCAAATAAAAAATTACTAGCACCATCTGCAAATACAAATATGTTACAAAACCCAATAACAAAAGCAAACCTTAAAATGTTAGCAATTGCAAACTATGAGATAATTGACACACAAACAAAAGAGTTAGCTTGTAAAACAATCGGCGATGGAGCTATGGCTGAAGCGTTAAATATCTTTTGGCATTGTGCAAAAGAGTTACTTAAAGATGAATTTTGGACTGATAGACGCGTTATTGTTACTGGTGGTGGGAGTGTTGAAAAGATTGATGATGTTCGATATATTTCAAACTATTCTAGCGGTAAAATGGCATCATCCCTAGCTACTGCACTTTATTGCAAGGGTGCTGATGTTAATCTAATCTCTTCAAAATTTGAAGCAGAATTACCAGAAGATATTTATTCTCTACATGTAGAGAGTTCAGCTGAAATGCTAGAATATTTAACAGATTCCATAAGGATTGCTAAAAAAGGGAAACTTTCAAAAGCCTCTTTAATGAACTCTGAGCAGATAAAACTAATACAGAAAAAACCTTTCCTTTTTATGGCTGCAGCTGTAAGTGATTATGTTCCTGCTTTTGCACAAAATGGAAAACTTAAAAAAGAGATGCTTGGCTCTGAGTGGGATTTAAAACTAAAACAAAATGTAGATATTTTAAATAGCATTGATAAAGATGGCATAACTACTGTTGGTTTTAAAGCTGAGATGGATGAGCAAAATGCAGTTACAAACGCTTCTAAAATGTTAGATAAAAAAAGTATTGATGCAGTTTGTTTAAATATTTTAAAAGATTCTTCAAGTTTTGGAACCGATAATAATACTGTTGATTTTATTCTAGCAAACAAAATAGAAAAAATCCCAAATGCAGATAAATTAAGCCTTGCATTTGAAATACTAAAACATTCAGAGGGCTTAAATTAAAATGAAACAAGCAAGTCATATAGCTATTATAATGGACGGAAACGGTCGCTGGGCTGAGATGCAAGGTAAAAAACGAGTAAAAGGTCATGAAGTTGGCGCAGAGGTCGTAAAAGAGATTACAACTTTTTGTGCAAATAACAAAGACATTGAGCGATTAACACTATATGCCTTCTCAACTGAAAACTGGAAAAGACCCCGTTTAGAAGTTGAGTTTTTAATGAAACTAATGCAAAAGTATCTTAAAAATGAACTCTCACACTATCTAAAAAATAATGTTCGTTTTGAGCCTATTGGTGATTTAAGAGCTTTTTCAAAATCATTACAAAAAACCATAAAAGATGTAAAAGAAAAAACAGCTCATTGTGATGGTTTAATTCAGTCTTTGGCACTAAATTATGGTGCAAAAGATGAGATACTTCGTGCGGTTAATAAACTAAAAAATACACAAGATGATATAACGCAAGAGATGCTTTCAAACTCTCTTGATTGCAAACATAATGTTGATGTCCTCATTCGTACTGGTGGAGATAAAAGGCTTTCAAACTTTTTACTTTGGCAAGCATCTTATGCTGAACTTTTTTTCACAGATAAATTATGGCCAGATTTTACTACTAATGATTTAGAAAATATACTTAAAAAATTTACAAAAATTGAGAGACGCTTTGGAGGACTAAAATAATGATACTTGGCGTTGCCTTTATTTTAGGTCTTTTAATTGGTTCATTTTTAAATGTAGTTATTTTGCGTATACCAAAAGAAGAAAGTGTAGTATTTGGCGCTTCACATTGTACCTCTTGTGGAGAAAAACTAAAACCTTGGCATAATATTCCTCTTTTTTCTTGGATATTTCTAGCAGGTAAATGCTCATACTGTAAAGCACCCATCTCTAAACAATATCCAATAATAGAACTAGTATCTGCTTTGATTTTTTCAATTATAGTTATTAAATACGGACTAAGCTTACCAGTTCTTTTTATAACTCTTAGTTTTTTTATGCTTCTTAGTTTATCTGCTATTGATTTAAAATATAAAATGGTTCCAGATTCACTAAATATTTTAGCAATTCTTTTTGCTATCTTTGGTGCATGGTCAGCGCAAGGCGTACTAAATAACTTTCAAAATGCACTATACTTTGCTGGTGGATTTACACTACTTCGCTTTATATTATCTTATTATTTAACTTCTAAAGAACAAACAAGAGCAAAAAAAACTATAACTCCGTGGACTAAAAATTATCATACTTACCCTTTTGTAGAAGCAATGGGTGAAGGCGATATTATGGTCGCAGCAACTATGGGCGCACTTTTAGGAGTTAAGCTAACTTTAGTTGCTATTTTTCTATCAGCAGTCCTTGCACTACCTATTATGATATTTCTTATGAGCAAGACTAAGGAGCAAATTACAGTTCCATTTATTCCATTTTTAGCTATAGCTACTTTCATAGTATTTATGTTTGATTCACAAGTTTTAGCATACATAGAGGCAATTTACTAATGCAAAAATTACAAGAGTATATAAAATCATCATTATCAGTTATATTTTTCTCAATTTTCACACCACTTTTTGCAATTGCTGCAATTATATTTATGGTAAAACTTGCAACATATACATCCTACATTCAACTAAGCGTGTTCGAGATGTTAAAGCTATTTTTGTTTGTTATGCCAGAACTTCTTTTTTATACACTTCCAATAACATTTTTTGTAGCAGCAATACTGGCACTTTTTAAACTCTCTAACGACAATGAAATAATAATAGTCTTTGCACTTGGCATACACCCAAAAAAGCTATTGGGAGTTTTGTTTAAACCTGCGCTTTTTCTTTCTATTGTTTTAGCATTTGACTTTTTCTTTCTTTTTCCACATGCCAAAACTTTATCTAAGAATTTTGTAAAATATAAAACAAGTGAAGCAAAATTTAATCTATCTGCATCAGAGTTTGGGCATAAATTTGGAAAATGGCTACTTTATATTGGTAAAGAAAACAAAGATGGAACCTATGCAAATGTAGTACTTTTTAATAAAAAAGAGCAAGGTGAAGAGGTTCTTATAGATGCTAAACATGCTGAAATAATTAACGATAGCGGAATACTTAGATTAAAACTAACAGATGGTGAGGGTTATAACTATTCTAAAGACAAATTTACTCAAATCAATTTTGAAACAATGTTTATAAATGATACCATGAGCGTAAGTCTAAATGAATATAAAACAGCAATAACTTACTGGGGGGAGAAAGAGAAAAAATTTATTAGAAATGTTTTACTATCAATGTTTCCATTATTTAGTTTATTTTTAATTCTTTGCATTGGTATAGTTCATGTTAGGCACCAAAAAGCAAAAGTTTATCTTTATATGTTTTTAGGGATTATACTCTACTATGGTCTTGCATTTTCTATTGGTGGTCTTTTACATTTCTACGCTATTCCAGCCGTCCTTATACCTTGGTTTGTGGCATCTTACATATTATATAGAAAACAAATTGTAGCCAAGTTTTAACTACTATGAGATGTGCACTTACACTAAGCTATAACGGTACACATTTTCTAGGTTCTCAAACTCAAAAAGAAACATCAAATACAATACTTGGAAATTTAGAATCTACCTTAAAAGCTCTAGGAATAGAGTTTAAAGTAGTAGCTAGTGGACGAACCGACAAGGGTGTACATGCAACTGGGCAAGTTTGCCACATAGATTTACCACCATTTTGGAATGACTTAAAAAAGCTAAAAAGAGTTTTAAATGAGATGCTTCCAAAAGCTCTACATGTAGAGCATATTAAAAAAGTAGATGATGATTTTCATGCAAGATATAGTGCCAAAAAAAGAGTCTATCGCTATATTATAAAAGAAGGCACTTCAAACCCTTTTATGGATGATTATATAAGTTTTTTAGATAATGTAGATTTTGAAAAGCTTCAAAAAAATATAAAACTTTTTGTAGGAGAATTTGATTTTAAATACTTTATGAAAACAGGAAGTGATGTTGGCTCTACATGTAGAGAGATTTATAAAGCTTTTGCTTATGAGTACAAAGGTTATATTGTTTTAAATTTTGAAGCCAATGGATTTTTAAGAAGCCAAATAAGACTAATGGTTGGCGCACTTTTAAGCCTTGAAGAAGATGAGATTAAAAAACAACTAATGTGTGAAAAAAAGTACAAAGTAAAACCAGCAAAATGCAATGGTCTATACCTTGCAAAAATTAAATACTAAATATGCTAAAATAGGCAAAAGGACAAAATTATGAAATCATTATTACTAAGTTTATTACTACTAAGTTCAAGTTATGCAACTGACGCTGTTGATTTTTTTCAAAAAGATAAAGACAATAAAATACTTTGTCATATTGGGCAATATTCATATAAGATTCTTACGCAAAAAAATGCTGAAATTGTAAAAATTCACAACAGAGAATTTTTTAAAATGAAAGATGAAAACTTATATTTTCTAAATAATTCTTGCCAATCTATTAAAAATAGAGATGGGATTGTTTTTTAATAAACTTTGCAATAATTAAAATAATAAGCCATGCCAACACCATAGTTATAACCGTATGACTTAGAAAATGATCACCAACCATCATTTTATATAAACCCATACTCCAAGCTACACTCATAGATATAAAAAGTGCAATCTTTTTGTTTCGTCTTGATTTAAACATGAAAAATAAACTTAAAAGTGCAAAACCACCACTCGCATGACCAGCTGGCCAACATTTACAACTATCCAAATTTTGAAACTCTTTTGTATAACTTTGCCAAACTTTAGTTTTTGGATACTCACCATCATATCGTATCTCACTTTCTGGACATGGCATATTTGTGTATTTTTTTAATGTCCCAACTGTTAAAGGTACTAAAATAGCAGATAAAACAACTACAATTATCCCTTTTTTATATTCATTTATAAGTTTAGATTTTTTAACAAAAGCTAAGCTAATCAACAAAGAAACCGCTATTGCAATAAGTAATTTTTTTATACCATCATAAAATATAAATCTATATGGCTCATCATGACTATCCAATATCCATTTATGAGTATTAAAATTATAAAAGTTATCTTGAACTAGCATATCTAAATCACTATAAGCAAAAAATACTATACAAAATACCAGTAAAATAAATGTTATTAAAATATGCTTATTCATGATCTAAAAAATCCATTTGTGAATTATATGAACTATCTTGCACTTCAAATATTCCTAATAAAATATGAAAAAGATTATCTTGCGTAAATTTATTATTTATTTTTTGCTTTAATTTTTTCAAATCAATCTCATCTTTCATATGACTACCAAACCACAATAAAGAAGCAATATGTGTCTGAGCATCTGGAGCCATAAAGTAAGGCATGCCATGAAGATATACTCCATTTTCTCCTAAACTTTCGCCATGATCACTCATATATATCATAGCAGTTGAATGTGTCTTATCATAGCGTTTTAAAAAGTTTATAGTCTTAGCTAAAAAATAATCAGTATATAAAATTGCATTGTCATAAGCATTTGCTATTTCTTCTTTTGAGCATTCTTCTAGCTGATTTGTTCTACATGTAGGCGTAAATTTTTCGAATGAACTTGGATAACGCTTATAATAAGCTGGACCATGATTTCCCATTTGATGAAGCACAATCAATATATCTTCACCTTTATGTTTTTGAATATACTTATCAAGCCCAACAAGCATACCTTCATCTCTACACTCTACCTCATCACAAATAGTATTATTTTTAGAAGTTTTATAGTTTTCATAATCAACTCTCAATGCTACACCTTTGGAATCAGAATTATTATCTCGCCATAAAATATTAACATAATTTGTATGAGATAATATATCTAAAATATTTTCAGTACTAAGCCCTTTTTTATAACTATAATCTGTTTTATCAAAAATAGAAAACATACAAGGGACAGATACAGCTGTTGATGTTCCACAAGAATACATATTTGAGAGATTAAATACATTTTCATGTTGAAGCAGTGGATTTGTTTGTTTTTCATAACCATTAAGTGAAAAGTGATCTGCTCTAGCAGCTTCACCAACTACTAAAATTACTAACTCGGTTATACCATCATCATCTTCATCAATATTAGCCTTTAAACCAAGTGGTTTTAAAACTATTTTGCCATCATTTATACTATTGCTTATATATTTACCAATAGAATAGATCCAGTAAGTTGGATTTGTTGAGTAACGAAGTGGTTTATGCTCACGAAAAAATGAAGTATAATGTTTTGAAAACATAAAGATACTTCCAGCTATTATTAAGATTGCGACACCAAAAAGTTTAAATTTATCTAGCAACTCTTTTTTTAAAGTTTGTTTTTGTAACTCAGTTTTATAAATAAAATATGATGGAATAACTCCAAATACTAAAAAATAAAATACCAATTTAAAGCTAAATAAATCTAGTGCTTCATCCAAATTTGTTTGAAGCATATTTCGTATCATATCTGCATTTATTATAGTTGCATAAGAGTTCATAAAATATGTACTAAAAGAAGAAAGCACTACGATGGCTATTAGCAATGGTTTTATAGTTAGACGGGAGCTTATCAATAAAAATAAAATCATAATAAAAAAGAATAACACTAGGAAAAGGGAAATTAAAAAACCTATGTTTAAAGGAGAAACTTCATATATTTTTAAAGTGTTTGAAAAAAATGTATAATTTGTAAAAATAACTAAAAAAGCACTTGTAAAAATAATTAGTTTTGTTTGAGATAATTTTATAATAAACTCCTTGAGATGTCTAACTACCAAGGAATTATAAAAAAGTTTAATAAAAGCTAAACTAACCCAATATTAACTTTTATTCATATTGAGTTTAATAATTGTTGTTGTTCCAGACTTGAGTTCACTAAAAACTTCTATTTCAAAATCATAAATATCTAAAATCATTTTAACTATTGAAAGTCCTAAGCCTGTGCCATATTTTTGAGTCTTTCTAGACTTATCAGCCCTATAAAATCTATCAAAAATAAATGCTAAATTAGATTTAGATATACCATATCCATTATCAGATATTTTTAGAAAATATTTATTATTTTCTTTTTTTAAAGAGATATGAATCTCTTTAAACTCTTCACTATAATGTATAGAGTTTGTAATAATATTAGCAATAGCAATTTTAAACAATGATTCATTTATATGTAAGGTACAAGCTTCTAATTTATCTATTATTATTTTTATATTTTTTTTATTTGCAAACTTTCTTTGTGCTTTTACAATATCTTCTATAAGTTCATCAATATAAACCTCTTCAGTATTTTCATTTAATTCTGTTGTATCTTTTTTAGAAAGTAAAAATAGTTGTGATATTGTTTTTTCAATAGATGCAGTTTCAAAAAGTAAAAGTTCTAATGTATCTTTATACTCTTGTACACTTCTGTCTTTTTTAAGTGCAATTTCTATCTCACCACGAATAATAGTAAGGGGACTTTTAAGCTCATGCGATGCATCTGAACTAAAAGTAGACACTCGAGAAAAAGCCTCTTCAATATTTGTAAGCAATGTATTAAAAGTATTAACTAATTCTATAATTTCTGATGGGATATTGCTAAAATCAACCCTTGCAGATAAATTTTTTGTAGATATTTGTTTTGCAGATTCTACAATATCTTTCATAGGTTTTAAAGTTTTAGATATTAGTAAATTTACAATTATCATAAATAAAATTAAAATTATTGGGACTGCTACAAATAAACTAAATTTTAAATCTTGCAAATATGGAGTTGAGAGTTGTTTTTTTGTTGCAAGTTGAAAAAATATTTTAACATCTTTTTTCTGATCTAAAAACATAGAACTTACACGAAATCCAGCTTTATTATAATAATAAATATCATTTAATTTAGAATTTTTATGTAATGCAAAATCAAATAGATTTCTAACTTTATTTGATGAAATATGCTCGTGTAATATTTTACCTTTTACACTATCATAATATACAACCTTTACATGTAGAGGTTTTGTTTGAAACTCTTTACCTAATTCTTTAGAAATAATAGTAGCTTCATATTTATTATTTTCAAGTAAATCAACGATTGCATCTTGAGACAAGATTTTTAACTTTGAATCAAGCTTTTTTACTACACCATCTTCAGCCGTAAAATAAATAAAAAAACTAAAAGATACTAAAATAATAATATTAGCAATAAAAAAATAAACTAATAACTTTGTTTTTAAACTTTTAAACATCTACATCCATTAGCTTATATCCAGCACCACGAATTGTTTTTATAAGTTTTACTTCACTATCTTTGTTTATTTTGTTTCTAACTCTGTAGATGTAGACTGATACAACATTACTTACATTTGATTGTTCTAAGTCTTGTAAGCTTTCTAAAATCATCTCTTCAGTTACAATCTTATTTTTGTTTAGGGCTAAGAGTTCAAGTAAAGCATACTCTTTAACTGTTAATTTTATCTTTTTGTTAGCTCTTTTAACTTCACGCAGCTTGGTATCTAATACTAAATCTTGAATAATTATAGCTTTATTTATTTTATCACTAGCCCTTAAATGTGCTCGTATTCTCGCCAATAGTTCATCAAATTCAAATGGCTTTGTAAGATAATCATTTGCACCACTATCTAAGCCATCAATCTTATCTTGAAGTTTATCTCTAGCAGTTAAAAGAATTATGGGAGTGCTTATGGCATTGTCTCTTAATGTTTTACAAACATCTATACCATTTTTATAAGGAAGCATAATATCTAAAAGTATAATATCGTAGTGATTTAATAAAGCAAGGTTTACAGCTTCATCACCATCATCAGCTATATCTACTGCGTAAGATTCTTCTACTAAACCTCTTTTAATAAAGGAGGATATTTTTATATCATCTTCTACGACTAAGATTTGCATCTATATAACTTATAAAAATTTATCGGCTAAAATTAGTCCCCAAGTTATACTAAACAGACCAAGACTTAGAAAAACCATAGTACTTCCAACATCTTTAGCACGACCAGCCATGGGATGATGTTCTAGTGTTACTAAATCTACAACTCTTTCTATAGCGGAGTTAATAGTTTCAGCTAAAAGTACGCCCATAAGTGTCATAAACATTATTAGTTTATATACTAAGATTAAATCTATAAAAATTATTACAGGCACTAAAAATATAGCTAAAATAAGTTCTATTTTAAAAGATGTTTCATTTTTAATAATATCAACTAAGCCATTTAAGGCATAAGTTGTATTTTTAAAAAAATGATATTTTGGTTGATTTCTCAATATTTACCCTATTTTAAAATTATTTTCTAGATTCTTTTAAAGTATCTGCAATTAAAAATGCTAATTCTAAAGACTGATCAGCATTAAGACGAGGATCACAGTGAGTATGATAACGAGAAGATAAATCTTGCTCTCTTACAACAAAACTCCCACCAATACACTCAGTTACATTTTTACCAGTCATCTCTAAATGAACACCACCACCAATAGTACCCTCAGCTTTATGAACTTGAAAGAACTGTTTCATCTCTGTTAAAATATCATCAACAGGACGAGTTTTATAATTATTTGATGATTTTATAGTATTTCCATGCATAGGATCACATGACCAAACTACATTCATACCCTCTTTTTCAACTGCTCTTATAAGTTTTGGCATACCCTCACCAACTTTGTTTGCACCCATTCTAACTATAACATTTAAGCGACCAGCTTCATTGTGAGGGTTAAGAGTTTGGCAAAGTTTAATTAAATCTTGTGGATCCATTGTAGGTCCAGCTTTAACACCAATAGGGTTATTTACACCACGAAGATACTCAACATGAGCGCCATCAAGTTGACGAGTTCTGTCGCCAATCCATAACATATGCGCAGATGTATCATACCACTCACCAGTTATAGAATCTTTACGAGTAAATGCTTCTTCATAAGGAAGTAATAATGCTTCATGAGATGTATAAAAATCAGTCTCACGAAGGTTTCTATATGTTTTAGAAGTTATTCCACAAGATTTCATAAATCTTAAAGAGTTCTCAATCTCTTCTGCTAGTTTTTCATACTTAGCAGATACTTCACTTTTATGAGCAAAATCTAAATTCCACTTATGAACTTGATGTAAATCAGCCATTCCACCAGTTGCAAATGCACGAAGAAGATTTTGGGTAGCTGAAGCTTGGTTATAAGCTTTTATCATTCTCTCTGGATCTGGAACACGCGCTTCTTTAGTGAACTCTATACCATTAATAATATCTCCACGGTATGAATCAAGTTCAATACCATCAAAAGTTTCAGTGTTGCTTGAACGAGGTTTAGCAAACTGACCACCAAGACGACCAACTTTAACAACAGGAACGCCTCCAGCATAAGTCATAACCACTGCCATTTGCATTAAAGCTTTAAAAGTATCGCGAATATTATCTGCATGAAACTCGCTAAAACTCTCAGCACAATCTCCACCTTGAAGTAAAAACGCATCACCATTTGCAACATCTGCTAGTTGATCTTTTAGTCTTCTAGCTTCTCCAGCAAACACCAATGGTGGGTAAGATTCTAGTTCTTTAACTACTCTTTTTAGTTCATCTTGACTAGGATAAGTTGGTTGTTGTAAAATTGGTTTATCTTTCCAGCTTGTTGGACTCCAGATACTCATGTTTAAAACCTTTAATTGTTATACTTTTTTATATTTTTGTAATAATACTAAAAAGTACCTAAAATAGCACTTTATTGTATCTTAAAAGGTAAATTAATGATTTAAGATGTATAATGACAAAAATATTTTTATTTAGAAAGATGATTTTATGCAAAAAGAAGCACTCAAATCTCTTGCAAAAGAGATGTATGAAAATCTTATTCTTACAATTGATGAGCAAGATGAAGTTAAAGTAGAACAGTTAGTTAACTATTTAACAGATGCGGCAGAAGCTATGAAGCAAGTTAGAGATGACGATATATCAACCTTAGAGTATGCTAAATCAAGATTTAATAATGCCTACAAAGATATTGCAACTCAAGGTATATTAAGCTATAAAACTTCAAATGATAACTTTTTAGAAATCTCTTGTGTTCATGATCAAGTATTAAATGATTGCATGGAAGATCAGATTGATCTTCCAGAGATGAAAACTAAATTTAAAAATATTCAAGAACACATGGTTGAAGAGGTTCAAAAAGCAAATAGAATCATCACCGAACTATCATCTCAAGTAAAACAACTAGAACAAAAATCAAATATTGACTCACTTACAAAAGTTTTTAATAGACGAGCATTAACTACTTATTTACAAAAAATTTGTGACGAAGCAAGTTCAAAATTTAATATTCATATGCTAATGCTAGATCTTGATGATTTTAAAATAATAAATGACACTTATGGTCATTTAGCTGGTGATAAAGTCCTTATATTTATATCTAAAATTCTAAAACAAACACTTAGAGAGGGAGATAAAATCTTTCGCTATGGTGGGGAAGAGTTTATTATTATTTTAAACCGTACTGACAATATTTTTTGCGAGAAAATTGCAAATAGAATTTTAGAACTTATTCGGGCAAATAACCTTATATATAAGGGTTCAACATTAAGAGTAACAGCTAGTATGGGTACTACACTGTTTAAAGAGGGTGATACACCAGATAGTTTTATAGCAAGAGCAGATGAAGCACTTTATAGAGCCAAAGAAAACGGCAAAAACCAAATTTTTACAACAGTGGAGTAGTTAGTGAATTATAGTTATTTTGATATTATAGTATCAGTTGTTATTTTATTTTTAGGTCTTAAGGGAATTTTAAACGGTTTTTTTAAAGAATTGTTTGGTCTTTTAGGTATTGTTGGTGGTATTTTTATTGCATCTCGTGTAGGTGATGATGTTGGTCAATACCTAAGTGATTTAATTTTTAAGTTTAGTTCTCACGCCGCTATTACTTTTACTGGTTTTTTAGTTACTTTAGCAGGATTCTGGCTATTTATGGTTTTAGTTGGTGTAATCTTTAAAAAGCTTTCATCTATTGCAGGACTTGGAATATTTGACCGTATACTTGGATTTATATTTGGTGCTTCAAAATTTTTTCTTATAGCTTCAGTTATAGCTTTTGCAACATACAATGTAAAAGCAATGCGCTCAACTATTGATTCGGCTATGCAAGATAGCGTGGTATTTCCAATACTTGTAAAAACTGGAGATTTTATTATGCAAATAGATCCAGTTGATATTAGTGATGATATTAACGCAACAATACAAAGCACAAAACAAGCAGTTTCTGATAAAGTAGATGATGTAGTTGAGAGTGAAACTCTAAAAATAGTAAATGAAACTAAAGAAAAACTAGCTGAGAGTCTAGACAATAACACTACAAGTAAAGAAAGTGACTAACATGTCAAATGTTACTACTAATTTTAACAATAGAACCATAGAGTATGAACAATTTCTCATAGATTTTAAAGCACTTTTGAAAAAAAGCACTTTAAAATTTACTATTCAAAGAGAAGTTATCTTAGAAACTTTATATAATTCTGATGAGCATCTAACTCCAGAAGCACTTCATCGACTTATTCAAGATAAATTTCCAGAACTTAAAACTGGTATTGCTACTGTTTATAGAACTTTATCACTGCTAGAAGATTCAAACATGGTAACTTCATTATCTTTTGGTGCTCAGGGTAAAAAGTATGAACTTGGTGCTAAAGAGCATCACGATCATCTTATCTGTACAAAGTGTGGAAGCATTACAGAGTTTGTAGATGAAGATATAGAAGTAAGACAACACGCCATAGCAGATGAGCTAGGCTTTAAAATGAAAGACCATTCTATGCAAATATATGGTTTATGTAAAAACTGTAATTAACTTAAGGAAAATAATTGATATTTGAAAATAAATTTATACAACAAAGAATAGAAAAAGCGAAACTTTTACAAGATGCGGGATTTAACCCTTACTCAAATGATTCTCAAAGAAACACAACAATAGAGAAATACTTAAATGTAAATGCGGATATAGAAGAGTTAGAAAATAAAAGAGATGAAAACCGTCACTATACTGTAAGTGGTCGTATTAAATTTCTTCGTATTATGGGAAAAGCTTCATTTGTTAAGATTGAAGATGAGAGTGGAATGCTTCAAGTATATGTAACTCGTGATAACCTTCCTGAAGGTTTTTACAACACTATGTTTAAGAAAAACATTGAAGTTGGAGATATCATAGAAGTATCTGGTTTTCCTTTCATTACTGGAAAAGGTGAGCTATCTCTACATGTAGACGCTTTAAAACTTCTAACAAAATCTATAGCTCCACTTCCTGAGAAATTTCACGGTGTAACCGACAAAGAGATTCGTTATAGAAAAAGATACTTAGATTTAATTATGAATGCAGATGTTCGTAAAACTTTTAGAACTCGTTCAAAAGTAATAAGCCTAACAAGAAGATTTTTTGAAGATAAGGGCTTTTTAGAAGTTGAAACTCCTATGATGCACCCAATCGCTGGTGGAGCAAATGCTAAACCATTTGTAACTCATCATAATGCACTTGGAATTGATCGTTATCTTAGAATTGCACCAGAACTTTACTTAAAACGCCTAATTGTTGGTGGATTTGAAGCAGTATTTGAAATTAACCGTAACTTTAGAAATGAAGGTATGGATGCTACTCATAACCCTGAATTTACATCTATTGAATTTTACTGGGCATACAAAACATATAAAGATTTAATAGAAATAACAAAAGAGTATTTTCAATACCTTTTTGAACATTTAGACCTGCCTGTTCAACTTCCATATGGAGATTTAACTGTAAACTTTGATAACTTCACAGAGTTACCACTTATAGAATCATTAACTTCAGTTGGTGGCGTTCCAGCAGAGATTGTAACCGATAGAGAAAAAATACTTGATTATCTAAGAAGTAAAAACTTAAATGCTGATGAAAACATGACTCTTGGTTATCTACAAGGTGAACTTTTCGATGAGTTCGTTGAAGCAAAACTAATAGATCCAACTTTTATTACAGAGTATCCTGTTGATCTTTCACCACTTGCTAGAAGAAGTGATGAAAACCCTAACATTACAGAAAGATTTGAACTTTTTATAGCTGGTCGTGAGATAGCAAATGCATTCTCAGAACTTAATGACCCAATAGATCAACATGGTCGTTTTGTAGAACAAGGAAAAGCTAAAGAGTGTGGTGATGATGAAGCACAATCAATGGATACAGACTTCATAGAAGCCCTAAGCTATGGTATGGCTCCAACTGCCGGACAAGGAATAGGAATGGATAGACTTGTAATGCTTCTTACAAATGAGCATAGCATCCGTGATGTATTACTTTTCCCTGCTATGAAACCATTGAATCTTGAATCTCTTTGTTCTGAACAAGATTCAGACAAGTAGTTAAAAAATTTTTATATATGTATATAATATCAACACAATATTTCAAGGAATATAGGAAAAAATTAGGTTTTACAAATCAAGGTGATGTAAAAAAATTTTATGCAGCCAAGGATATAACACCTAGCGTAGATTATAATTATATTGCATTATTAAATGCTAGACTTATTGAAATTATTAAAAAAATAAATTCATTGGTTTCAAATGATATTAGTGTTGTTAATATCAATGAATTTTGTATCGACAATGTAGATGTGGTTTTCAATAAACTAAAAGATAATAATATTATCCAAAAATTAAATAATCAAGGAAGAAGACCTGAACAAGTATACTTTTCATGGATGAGAGGATATATAATTTCAAATTATTTTCTAAAAGCTTTAAGTAAAATATTCAAAGTAAGTCTTAACAATATTTCATTAATTGGAGATGATGACTTAGTAAATATTGAATCGTTCAAAAGAACACCTACTGCTGATTTAGAAATTTTATTAAATGATGGGGATAAGTTAAGAATCGAGGTTCAATCTGGTTTTGTTGGTATTAATGATATTAAACAGCATAAGGTCTTAGAAGCAAAAAGAATTTTTCAAACAGAGGGTATATCATCTTTAGCAATTCATTTTGATTTATTTAATGGTCAAGTAGCATTTATAAAATTAGATGAGATAGAAGATGATAATGTAAATTGGATTACAAGACAACAAATGGAGGGTCAAACTGTTTTCAATATAGAGCAAAATCATTTTACATGGAAACTAACTGATAAACCACCATTATTAGAAGATATATTTTCAAATTAAATATGAAAAATAAAAAATTTAAAGTTTTAGATTTATTTGCTGGAGTTGGTGGACTTAGTTATGGATTTGCTCATGATAATAATTTTCAAATTATCGCAGCCAATGAACTTTTACCTGACATGGCACAAGCTTATTCCTTAAATCATCCATCTGTTAAAATATATAATTGTGATATAAAAACATTTGGACTTAAAAATCTCAATAAAGACTTACAAATTAAAAAAGGGGATATTGATTTAATTGTTGGTGGTCCACCTTGTCAAGCATTTTCTACAGTAGGGAAAAGATTAATAGATGATCCAAGAGGTCAATTATTTCAAGAATATTATAGAGTTTTAGAAGAACTAAATCCTAAAGTATTTTTATTTGAAAATGTTAAAGGACTTTTGTCAATGCAAAAAGGCGAGTTATTAAAAACAATTTTATCCCTTTTTGAATCATTAGGGTATAAAGTTAAATATAATATTTTAAACTCAGCAGATTATGGAGTACCACAAATTAGAGAAAGAGTTATAATTATTGGCACAAAGTTAAATCAAGATTTCAAATATCCAGAACCAACACATTCAAATGAAAATAATAATATTTTTAATCAAAATTTAAAACCATATTTATCATTATCAGAAGCTATTAGTGATTTACCTTTTATAAAAAGTAATGAAGAAAGCTTTGAATACAACAGTGAAGCACAAAATAATTTTCAAAAATTAATGAGAGTTAATGCACCAAAAAAATTAATGGATCATAATGCACCAAAAAATAATGATAAATTAGTCAAACTTATGGAATGTTTACCTGATGGTGGTACACCCGCAGACGCCCCTAAAGAATTACGACCAAAGAGTGGATTTAAAAATACATATTGTAGGTTATGGTGGGAAAGACCTGCTCCTACAATTACAAGAAACTTAAGTACTCCATCGTCTTCAAGATGTATTCATCCAAAGGCACCAAGACCTTTAACAACAAGAGAAGGAGCTAGAATTCAATGTTTTCCAGATAATTATATCTTTTATGGTTCAAGAAGTTCTAAAAATTTACAAATAGGTAATGCAGTTCCTACTTTTTTATCAATAGCTCTAAAAGATTCAATCAAACAACATTTGGAATTAAACAATCTCTGATCAATAATAAAACACTTCAGTCTTTTATTATCCAAGTTTTTGTATAATCATTCTAATTTTAACAAGGAATTTTTAACTATGAGTTTTTTAAAAGAATATGATAGCGAGATATTTGATTTATGTGAGAGTGAGTTAGAGCGTCAAACTAACCACTTAGAGATGATTGCATCTGAAAACTTTACACTTCCAGCAGTAATGGAAGCAATGGGTTCAGTTTTTACAAACAAGTATGCTGAGGGTTATCCTCAAAAGCGTTACTATGGTGGTTGTGAATATGCTGATAAAGTAGAACAACTAGCAATTGACCGTGCATGTGAGCTTTTCTCATGTAAATTTGCTAATGTTCAACCACATTCAGGAAGCCAAGCGAATGCTGCAGTATATGCTGGATTATTAAAAGCTGGTGACAAACTTCTTGGTATGGATTTAAGTCATGGTGGTCACTTAACTCATGGTTCTAAACCATCTTTTTCTGGTAAAAACTACTCTTCATTTACTTATGGTGTTGAACTTGATGGTCGCATTAACTACGACAGAGTTATGGATATAGCAAAAATCACTATGCCAAAAATCATTGTTTGTGGTGCTTCTGCTTATGCTAGAGAGATTGACTTTAAAAAATTCCGTGAAATTGCAGATGAAGTTGGAGCTATACTTTTTGCTGATATCGCACACATTGCTGGACTTGTAGCTGCTGGTGAGCACCCTAGCCCATTCCCTTATGCTGATGTTGTTACAACTACAACTCATAAAACTCTTGCTGGTCCTCGTGGCGGTATGATTATGACAAATGATGAAGATATTGCAAAGAAAATGAACTCTGCAATCTTCCCAGCACTTCAAGGTGGTCCACTTGTTCATGTAATCGCTGCTAAAGCTGTTGGATTTAAGTATAACTTATCTCCAGAGTGGAAAGAGTATGCTAAGCAGGTAAAAGCAAATGCTAAAGTTCTTGGTGAAGTAATGGTTAAACGCGGATACGATGTAGTATCTGGTGGTACTGACAATCACCTAATTTTAGTTTCTTTTGTTGGTAAAGAGATTAGCGGTAAAGATGCAGACGCTGCTTTAGGTAATGCTGGTATAACTATTAACAAAAATACTGTTCCTGGTGAAACTAGAAGTCCTTTTGTAACTTCAGGTATTCGCGTAGGAAGCCCTGCTCTTACTAGCCGTGGTATGAAAGAGAAAGAGTTTGAACTTATTGGTAACAAAATGGCTGATGTTTTAGATGATATTAATAACACTCAACTTCAAGCAAAAATTAAAGAAGAGTTAGCACAGCTTGCTCAAAATTTTGTAATATATAATCAATCAACTTATTAAAAAAGGCTAATTATGACTGCAATGGATACAAAACTTATAAAGATGGTGAGTGATCATTACTGGGTTAAAAAAGACACAGTTGTTGATAAAATCTCTTTTAAAGGGCGTACTTTTTACAATAAATTTGAAAAAGTAAATGCTAAACTTACACAGTCAATAATAAACCAACATCTAAAGGGTGAGATTACAGTTGCGCACTCTTTAGTAAATTCTCGTGATAAAGTAGAAAATATTGTAATTGACTATAATGGTCGTGATCCTGAAAGATTTTATCATAAGGCACAATTATTGCTTCGTGAAGAGGGATACATAAATTTTACAGCATATAAAACAAAAACAGAGGGTCACCTTCATGTATATATACATAAAGGTCACACTACATTGTCTGAAGCAATTCAACTTGGTAAACTAATTAGCATGAAATTAGCATCTAAACAGCCAAAACAATGGCGTATGTTTCCAAATAATGATATGCCAGATGAGTATAATATACTTACACTACCATATGAAGTTTATGCTAAGGAGCGTGGAGCTTCTTGGTCGAAACACATGTAAATAAATACTAGGAGTTAAAGAATGGAAGAAAAAAACGAACTAAATGACATAATACTAAATAAAGGTTCTTCATCAGCTGGAAATAAAAAAATTGTTTTAGCTGTAGCTACTTTAGGTGTGATTCTCATCATAGTTGTAATGCTTATGAACACTTTAACTTCTAAAGGTACTGATAATTTACCGCAAGCTATGCTCCCACCAGAACCAACTACTCAAACAGCAGATACTGTAGTTGAAGAGCCTTTATTTGAAGAGGTAGAAGTTATACAAGAGCCAGAAGCAGATAATGATTCACTAGATAAAATTGCTCAAAAACTAAAAGAAGAAAGTAAAAGAGAAAAAGCTCAAAAAGTTACACCAAAGCCTAAACCTAAAAAAGTAGTAAAAAAAGCAGCACCTAAAAAAGTAGTTCATAAAGCTAAAACTACAGCAAGTGCTACAGTTGGTTCTTACTATATTCAAGTTGGTTCTTTTTCAAAATATGAGCCAAATAAAAAATTCTTAGACTCTATACTTTCTCAAGGTTATAAATACAGATACCATAAAGTTCAAAGAGCTGGAAAAACTTTAAACAAAGTTTTAGTTGGACCATTTCACAATGAATCAGAAGCAAGAACTGCACTAAGAACAGTAAGAAGTAAAATAGAAGCTGGTGCTTTTTTAACTAAAATCTAAGCATGATATATTCTAAGCAATTTACTCAAGATCAACTAGCTCCAATTGCAGTTTATGCAAAAATGAAAGAACTTTTTAAAGGTGAGATCTCTTACCTTTTTGAAAGTGCTGGTCAAAGTGATGGAAACTATAGTTTCATCTGTATTGGTGCGCGTGAAAGACTTCAGTACAAAAATAATGAAACACTTTATACAGACACAAAAGGTTCTGTACATGTAGAGGATAAATCTCCATTTACATTTTTAAAAGATTACTATAAAAAAATAGACACTAGTGAATATAAAGAGGCAATATCAAGATTAAACATAGGTTATGTTGATGGTTTTATTGGCTATATTGGTTACGATATGGTAAAAGTATTTGAACCAAAACTCAACTCCTCAATGCAAGATTTAACAGATGAGTTAAACACTCCTGATTTAGATTTAATTCTTCCTAAAATAATTTTAGTTTACTCACATAAAAACCATCAAATAACTTTAGTTTCTACTTTAAAAGAGTATGAAGAAAAATTCCAAAATGTTCATGATTCTTTAAAGGGTGCCTACACTTACAAGCATCGTGTTAGAAATATTGGCTCAGATAAAGGTAGCTTTGCTCACTCAAAAGAGAAATTTTTTGAGATGATTGAAAAATCTAAAGAGATGATAAGAAGTGGTGATGTTTTTCAAATTCTAATGACAAACCGTTTTACGAGAAATATAAAAGTAGATCCTTTTTCTTTTTACAGAATTTTACGAACAAAAAACCCATCTCCATATATGTTTTTAATGGAATATGAAGATTTCAACATTGTAGGTTCATCACCTGAGGTTATGGTTAGACTAACAGATGGTGAATTACTTCTTAGACCAATTGCTGGAACAAGAAAACGCGGTAATACTAAACAAAGAGATAAAGAACTTGAAGATGAACTTTTAGCAGATAAAAAAGAGTTGGCAGAACATCTTATGCTTATAGATCTAGGTCGCAATGACATAAGTCGCGTAGCAAAAACTGGAACTGTTAAAGTTGAAGATATGATGCATATTGAAAGATTTAGCCATGTTATGCACATAGTTTCTGATGTCGTTGCACAGCTTGATGATGACAAAGATATGTTTGATCTGTTTATGGCTACATTTACAGCTGGAACAATGACTGGTGCGCCAAAGATTCGTGCAATGGAATTAATTGCTGAGTATGAAGGTCTTAAACGAGGTTTTTATAGTGGTAGCATTGGTTACTTTGGTTTTGATGGTAACATGGACTCTGCAATTACAATTCGTACTGCAATGGTAAAAGAGGACAAAGTAATTCTTCAAGCTGGTGCTGGAATAGTTGCAGATAGTGTTAATGAATTAGAATACTTAGAAGTTACAAATAAACTAGGCGCATTAGTTCACTCACTAGAAGATTTAGACTAATATGAAACTATTTTCTATATTTGGTGATCCTGTGTCACACTCTCGCTCTCCACTTATGCACAACTGTGTTTTTAAGCATTTAAACTATGAGGCTTGTTATACTCGTACACATCTAAAAGATGGTTCAAAACTTCGTGAAACTTTTTTAAATTTAAAACTTAGTGGTGCGAATATTACAGTTCCTCATAAAGAAGAAGCTTACAAAGCTTGTGATGAAATTCGTGGTTTTGCAAAAACTGTTGGTGTTGTAAATACTATTATAAATGAAAATGGAAAACTAATCGGCTACAACACAGATGCCGATGGCTTTATGTATGCAATTCAAGAGTTTGGAGTTGTAAAAAATATTTTAGTCCTTGGCGCTGGTGGGACTGCTAAAGCTCTTGTAAGTAGATTTGTTCAAGATAATTTAAAAGTAACTATTTTAAATAGAAGTGCTGCAAGATTAGAATCATTTAAAAATATCGCTACATGTAGCACTTGGGATGATTTTAATGTTAATAAATATGACTTAGTTGTAAACACTACAAGTGCTGGACTAAAAGATGAAGAACTCCCTGCTCCACTTGAGATAATCACTAAAATTTTAGACAACACTTCTTTTGTAGCTGATGCAATTTATGGAAAACTAACTCCTTTTCTAAAACTTGCTAAAGAGAAAAACATAACTTACAAAGATGGCTCAGATATGCTTCTTGGTCAAGGAGTTCTAGCAAATGAACTTTTTACAAATCATGAACTAAAAAAAGAAGATATACAAAAATACATGGCAAAAAGTTTCGAGCTTTAAGCCTCTACATGTACAAAGAACTTTATCCTAAAATTATAGATGCACTTGTAAAAGATGGATATATTATAATAAAAGATGCTCTACATGTAGAGCTATCCTTAAAACTAAAAGAATTTGCACAAGAAGAAAAAGACTTTAAACGCGCAGGTATTTCAAATACTGCTCTACATGTAGACAATGATAAAAGACGAGATAAGATTCATTGGTTAAATGAAGATGACTCAAGTCAAAGTGAATTTTTAGCATTTACATCAGAACTTCAAAATCATCTAAACCGTGAACTATATCTTGGTATAAACTACTATGAAAGTCACTTTGCAATATATGAAGATGGTGACTTTTATGAAAAACATTTAGACGCTTTTAAAAACTCTAAAAATCGTGTAGTTACAACTGTTTATTATCTTAATGAAAATTGGAATAAAGATGATGGCTGTGAACTAATTGTCTATGATGAAGATAACAAACAACTAGCTACTGTTAAACCAGAAGCAAACACTTTAGTAGTTTTTCTAAGTGAAAAATTTCCTCATGAAGTACTAGCAGCTAAAAGAAAAAGGTTCTCAATCGCTGGCTGGTTTAGGATGGATAAGTAAAAGTAAAACTGGAAGTAGTAATAAATCTGCAATGATAGCCATAAACATAGCAATCATAGTTAAAGTTCCAAAATAGATACTTGGTAAAAAGTTAGAAAGAACAAGTACTGAAAATCCAATCATAATAATAGTAGAAGTGTAAAACATCGCAGTCCCAATACTTTCATGAGCATTCATAATAGAGAGCCTTGTATCACCTGTTTCTTTGTACTCTAAATTATATCTATAAATATAGTGAATAGTATCATCAACAGCTATACCTATGCTTATTGCAGCTATAGTTATTGTCATCATATCTAGTGGAATATCCATCCAACCCATAAAACCAAAGATTACACTAACTGGTAGTGTGTTTGCTATCATAGCAATTATTGCAATTTTTAAACTTCTAAATAAAACCAAAAATATTACAAATAGTATTAAAAGTACAATTCCTATTGTTTTAATTTGCGAATTAAAAAGTGATTGAAGAACATTATCATACATAACTAAAAGCCCAGATACTCTAAACTCTTCATATTTTGGATTTAGCATTTTAGCTATATCTTTATTTATCTTTTTTATTAGTAAATCTCTATTTAGATTAGGCATGGAGTCGATTATGCGAGTACTTATTCTTACTTGATTTGTATCTATGTTTAGATATGGGGAGAGTATAATTTTTCTATACTCTTGTGGTAACTCTTTATATAAAAGTGCTAGAGTTAGTCCATCTGCTTCTTCACCATTATTTAGTACTTTTATAACCTCACCCATAGTTGATAGTGATAGCACTTTTCCAACAGCATCAAGTGAATCTAGGTAGTTATGCACTTGTTTGATTTTTTGCATTTTTGATTGGGTAAACCAATACTTTTGTTTATCTTCTTGTGTTTGTTCAAACTCATCTTCAAACATATCAAGTTCTTCATCTTCATCACTTACAACTTCAACAGATTTCACATCATCACTATCATCTTTAAAAGTTATAATTACATCAAGTGGAGTAGTCCCACCTAGCTTTTTATCAATTAGTGCCATACCCTTATAAATCTCAGTATCTTTTTTAAAGTAGTCTATAAAACTATTTTCAACTCTAAGTTTCATCGCTCCACTTAGAGAAAAAAGTGCTACTAATATAGTTATAAATATAATAGTTTTTCTATAATCATAAGCAAGTTGTGCTACCTTATGTGTAAAAAAAGCTGCATCTTTTTCTGAATGTTTAATATCTCTTTTTTTCAATAAACTAACAATTACTGGAAAAAGTATAAATGTTATAAGAAGTGAGATAATTATCCCTATACTCATCATCCAACCAAAGTTTATAACAGGTAAAATATTTGAAAAAACAAGTGAGGAGAAACCTGCAATAGTTGTAATAACCACAAAAAATGATGGTTTAGCCATAGACATAACGGTATTTAATGCTAACTCTTGTTGAGTATAATTTTTATGCTCTACTAATAACTCTTTATATTTAATAATAAGATGCACAACAAGAGACATATTCATAATAAGTTGTAAAGAGATATAGTTAGAGGAAACTACTGTAATTTCCCAAGCAAAAAGCCCTAAAATTCCACTTGTAATAATTAAAGAAACACTACAAATAAATAAAGAGATAGCTACCCACTCAATATTTTTAAGAAGTATATATAGTATAATTATTAAAAGTCCGACAATAAGCAAACCAAAAGTTTTTAAATCGTGTTTAACAAACTCAACCATATCATCAGCAATCATCTCAACACCACCAAGATGAAGCTTCACTTCATTATGTTTTGCTTCAAAATTTGTAAGTATTTTACGAATATCCAATATTGATTGATGATTGTATCTTCTTTGCTTATCTCTATAAATCTTTAACTCTTTTGATACCTTTGTCTTATCTTTTTTTTCTTTTACAAGTGTATCTCTTAAAGCTATAAGTTCATAATATTTATTATCTCTTTTTAAATTAATTGCAAGTACTGTTGTTTTAAAATCTGGACTTACTATATTTTTTTCATAAATTGCAGAGTTTAAAAACTCTTTTTTTGCTAAAGCTTTATCCATACCTTTTGATTGTAAGGTTGGTATATCTTTTAGTAACTCTTTTATTGGTCTAACTGGAGATTGTAAAAGTGGAACGGTTACAATACTATTTACAGATTCTACAATATCAAGTTTTGAAATTTTTGCACTCAATTCTTTAATATTGTCTATATTTTTTTGACTTAACAGATTATCTTTTATTGTGTAAGTAACAACTAACATATTTTGAGATTCAAATCGTTTAGAGACTATTCTTGCAAATTCTAAATCTTTATCACCCTCAAGTAAAAGTGTTTCAGCTGAAGCATCTATCTCTACATGTAGAGCAAAACCAATCATAATTGCTGTAAAAA
>Ga0256827_10000455_pt1 | contig 25521 bp, 18 predicted proteins | sample CV84metaG_FD_185977 | JGI IMG/M metagenome (GOLD analysis project Ga0256827, IMG submission 185977) | Hydrothermal vent microbial communities from East Pacific Rise, Pacific Ocean - CV84 | ecosystem: Environmental > Aquatic > Marine > Hydrothermal vents | place: Pacific Ocean: East Pacific Rise...
TCCGGTTTCGCTTGTTTGCAAAATACTTAGTTGAAAACCAACTGTTTGATTTGCTAAAACTGTTCCTGCTCCATCGCGTATTACGGCTTGATACTTAAAGCTCTCTGGTGCTTGTGCTAATATTTGCGATATTATTACAAATATTATTAATGTTGTAAAAATAAGTTTTTTCATGTCTTATATTTTATTTAGTTTTTATTATCTCTTTAAGTTCATCAATTTGTTTTTGTAAATTATTGATACTTTTCTGTTGCTGTTTTACTGCTTCAAGAAGTACTGCTGACATTGCACCATAATTTACTGATTTATAACCTTGTTTGTCTGTCTTAACAAGCTCGGGAAAAACTTTCTCTAAGTCTTGTGCAATAAATCCAATCTGACGCTTATTGTCAAATCCTTTTTCTGGAAATTGGTCTTTTCGCCAATAGTAATAAACACCATTTAATTCCAATATTTTATTTACTGCATTATCAATATTTGTAATATTTTTCTTAAATCGTTTATCGGAAGTTTGAGTTAAATGAACGCAAGTAATATCATCGTCGAACCAAGCTTCTTTTGTTACCCAAAGAGCATCATTAATAGCAAATGCATATTGTTTTTGTGAGCTACCAGACTGACCTCCTTGATATACGTAGTTTGTTGGAACAGCTCCAGAACCTGGATTAGTTTTAATACGAAAAAAAGTTCCATTAGCTTCTAAATTTCCATTTATTCTTAAAAAATCATTGTCGAATTCTCCATAAATTAAAGGATCGCTACTGTCGTCAATATCAATTTTTAGTTGATTATCGCCTCCCTCAATACTATTACCTAAAAGAATATTATTGCTGTTTGTGCTACCGTTTCCAGAAACATAACCTAAAATAATGTTATTGTTACCAGAACTATTAGCTTCTCCAGTACCGGCTCCAATATAAATATTTCGTTCTCCATCACTCATCCAACCGGCCCACATACCAATCATAGTATTTCCTGATTGTTTATTTTGGCCTCCTGCAAGCCATCCTATGTATGTATTTTGTGCACCAGAAATATTTTCTTTTCCTGCCATATTACCAATCATAGTATTACCTGTAGCCGATGACGTATTTTTACCAGCTTCAGTTCCTATGAAAATATTATTTGAAGACGTATTAGAAAAACCTGCATTATCGCCAATGCAAATTGTTTGATTTCCTGAAGTATTATCATGACCTGCATTATCGCCAATACAAATATTTTTTTCACCAGAATCGTTACTATATCCAGATTCTACTCCCATAAAAATATTATAATTCGCATTATTATTAAATCCGGCAGAATCTCCAAAGAAAATATTATTTTCACCTATTTGATTACTATAACCTGTTTTATATCCTAAGAAAATATTTGCAAAACCATCGGTAGTATTATAACCAGAATATGAGCCTATAAAAACATTATCATTAGAATTATTATTATATCCGCTATTATATCCTAAGAATATTGAATTTTCTGAACCATCAGCATTTCTACCACTATTTGTACCAATACTTATTGTATTAACTGCATTGTGAGCATTCATTCCACTATTTGATCCTATAAGTATGCTTTTATCAGCAGTAGAAGCATAATAGCCACTATTGTTTCCTACAAAAATACTATTTGTTACGTTTGTAGCATTATTACCAGCTTGATAACCTAAAAAGTTAGAACTGCTTGCACCATCGGCATTTCTCCCACTATAAGTTCCTAAGAATGAGTTGTAATTTGAAATATCTGCTCCTGCAGCTGAATAGTGTCCAATACAAGTATTGTAATTACCATCAACATTATCATGACCTGCATTGGTTCCGATAAAAGTATTTCTATATCCTGTTGTATTAGAATAACCAGCTAAATAACCCATAAAATTATTTCTTGTGCCTGATAAATTAGAAAATCCAGCTTGATAACCAATAAAGTTATTTTCGTTTGCGTTTGTATTTGCAATTCCGGCTTCGTAACCAATAAAAATATTTCTATTACCTTGTTTTAATGCTTCACCTGATTTATAGCCAAATGTTGAATTATAACGACCAGAAGTTACATTTTCACCAGAGTTATGACCAATAAAATAGTTTTCTTCAGACAGGTGCATTGTTCCTCCATTATCTGTTCCACCGGTACCTTCAAAACTATTTACAGCAAACCCTCCTTGATAACCAGCTCCTGTATTTTCGTTATCGTAGTAAATACGTGCACTATCAGGTGTAATTCTAAATAATTCGTGAGTTTCTGTTTTATCTAAACGATAACCTCCAATAGCAAAACCGCCTTTATCGTTATTGTTTTTATTTATTGTGTTATCAACCCAAACACGAACACCTCCATCATAAACTGCAAATATAGGTTGTCCTGCTGCATTTTTAACTTCAAATAATGCAGTATCAAGATTTGTTGAATCTCCTTTTACAACAAATTTTCCTGTTGGAGAATCTGTTCCTACGCCGACATAACCGTTATTGTTGTTGTAGATATCGTTACCATGTGTAGACCATAAGTTTCCATATGCTCCCATATACACTTGACCTCCATCGGATAAATAAAGTGTATCATTAGAGAAATTAAGTACTTGTAATTCGTTTGTTGCACTTGCGTCTGCATCATTTACTTCATCAGTAAAATTTGCTGTTAAAGCTGAAAGTCCATTGCTTCTACCTAATGTTAATGTTTTATTAGTTGTACCTGAAAAGCTTGCACTGTTTACCACTCCATCAACACCTGATCCTCCTGTAACATCGTCGTCTGCCGGAGCCCATTCTGTACCGTTCCATTTAAGTACTTGCCCACTTCCTGGTGTTGTTATTGATACATTTTTACCTTGAATTTTTTCAGTATTGTTTGATTGTAATGCATAAGGTACTGAATTTAACTCTGATGTGTTTATTAAAGTATAATTTGTGCCTCCTGTTTCGTCTAGTTCTACCTTTAGGAAATATGTATCGGTTCCCCAATCTATTGATGTGAAATCGCCACTTACCGGAGTTCCTTCACCAATTAATAAATTAACTAAACCATATGAATTGGTTGTTGTTGTAAATGTTTCTGTATAAACAGAATTGCCAGTTTCACTTGTTTGCATAATACTTAACTGAAAACCAACTGTTTGATTTGTTAAAACGTTTCCTGTACCATCGCGTACTACAGCTTGATATTTAAAACTTTGAGGTGTTTGTGCTAATATTTGCAATATTGTTACAAATATTATTGTTGTTGTAAAAAGTAGTTTTTTCATTATATGTTATATTTATGTTCCTAAAATTAATCAATTACTACAATATTTCAAAATCATTTATATAAATTCTCAGTCAAAAAAGGGAGAAAATAATAAATACTTTGCTCCCTTAACATACTGAGAAAAAACTATTTGTTTTGCATTTATATATTATCTTCAATAATATTGTTATGATTTATGTTTGTATTTGTTCCTTTATCTATTTGTGAATAAGCAGCACAATGATGTGCAGTTGTACAAGAATTTACTGAAAATGCTAATCCAGATAAAATTACGATAAATAAAAATATTTTTTTCATTAGTTTACTTTTTATGTTATTTCAATTGCTAAGATACATATATAAAGAGTGTTTTTCAAGAAGAAACTATTTTACGTATCCATGTGTAAATTAATCGTAACAAAAAAGTTATTAATCGTACTAAAAATAGTTATAAACTATTTAATACATTTATTAAAAGGTCTTTTTTTCTATGTGATACAGGTATTTTACTACCATCGTTCATACAAACAATACCAGAGTCTCGTTTTTCGTATTTTACAATACAATCGGTATTAATAAGATGAGATTTATGGATACGAATAAAATTATAATCTGTTAATAACTCATCGTACTCTTTTAATGTTTTTGATATAAGCACCTTAGAGCCGTTGCTTAAATGTATTACAGTATAATTACCATCAGATTCACAACGTACAATATCAGATACTTTTGTTACATATATACTATCTTGTGTTTTTAATATTATTTTTTGTTCTTTAGTATTCTGATTTTTATAGTTACTAATAAATGTTTCTATTTTTAATTGTTCTTCATCTTTTTTTATGAGCTTAACAGTGTTTTTTATTGATAAAATAACTTCGTCCTCATCTAATGGTTTTAGTAAAAAGTCAATTGCACTAAATTTAATAGCGTTTAACGCATACTCTTGATGTGCTGTTACAAATATTACTTTAAAATCTCGTTTATCAATTTGTTTTAAAATATCAAATCCAGTTCCATCTGGTAAATTAATATCTAAAAATATTATATCTGGAGAATTTTTCAATAAAATATCAACTCCATTTTTAACATTATAGGCTTGTCCAACAATTTTTATTTCATTAAAAAAATCATTAATAATTTTTGAAATAATACTATGTGTAAGTTCTATATCGTCAATAATAACTGCTTTTATCATATAAAAAATTTTAAAACTCTGTTAAGAATGGTATTTCAAATTGTACTGTAGTTCCATTATTTATATTATCTAAAATAGTAAAATCGTATTTTTTAAACTTACGTCCTATTAATGATTTTAATCTTTTTTTTGTAATATCTGTTGACATAGACTTATGTTTTGTTTCGGCTTTACTATTTTTAAGTCCTTTACCATTATCTGAAATAATAATTTTTAGGTTATTATTTGTTTTTGAAAAGTTAATTAATATTTCTCCTTTATAATCAATATCTTTGAAACCATGCTTTATAGAATTTTCAATAAATGGTTGAACTAACATTGGTGGAATTAAAACATTATCTGTTTCTATATTATCAGAATAATTTATTTTAAACTCAAAACTATTATTTGAAAGTAGCTTTTGAAAAATTAAATAATTTTCAATAATCTCAATTTCCTCATCAATAGTAATATAACTTTGTGCTGAACTTTCTAAAATAAGACGTAATAATCGTGAAAATTTTATTAAATATTTATTTGTTTTAGCTGTATCATTTTGAGTTAAAAATTTTTGAATTGCATATAGTGAGTTAAATATAAAATGTGGATTCATTTGTAAACGCAACAATTTTTGTTCTATCTCAAGAGCAAGTTTTTCAGATTTTAGTTTCTGACGATTATAAACTAATACAAATATTAATATTGCAAGTATAAAAACAATAATTAGTATAATTAATAAGACTCTATTATTACGTTCTTTATTAACTAATATTTCTTCATTTTTTGTAAGTAGCTCTATTTTATGTTGTTTTTCTTTAGTTTCAAATGCTACTTCTAATTCAGCAAATTTATTTGCACTATTTATTGTTAATATACTATCGCTGTATTGTTTGTCGATATTAGAATATATATAGGCATTTTTATAATCACCAATACTATCATAACAATATTTTATTAATTCAGCAAATTTTGACATTTGTTTATAGTTATTTGTTTTTTTAGCAACTATAAAAGCAGAATCTAAGCCTAACAATGCTTTTTTATAATTTTGTTTTTTAAACTCTAACTCAGAAATATAATAAATCATATCAGCAGAATCGAAATCGGCACCTGTAATTTTATAATTATTTAATGCTTGTGCTGCATATTGTGCTGCTTTTTCGAAATCTTTCTTTGTATAATAAATTTTTGATAATGCAGACTGACATTTTCCCATATTTAAATACATTTCATTTTTTGAAAAGAATTTAATTGCCTCTAGTAATTTTTTTTCAGCTTCATTGTATTTATTTTGATGCATCAGAATTGTTCCTGTATTTAAATTAAATATTGCTTGACTAAACGTGTCTTTTAAGTTTATAAAAATTTTGTTAGCTAAATTGTAATATTGTAATGCTTTGTCATATTTTTCTAGATTCGTATATAAATTTCCCATTGCTCCATACGAAAAAGACAAACCTTTATTATTGCCTTGTTTTTTATACAACTCAACGGTTTTTGTAAAATATTCTATTGATTTTTCATATTCTCCGGTAATCATGTATGTATTACCCAAATTACCATAAGCAGCAATTATACGTACTGTATCGTTATTATTTTTTGCAATACTTACAACTTTTTCAAAAAACTTTTTTGCTTCTTCAATCTTTCCTGCTTCATTTTTTAAAATTCCGTAGTTTATATAAATACGAGTTAATGGTTTATTTAAATTGTATTTTTTAGCTAATATTTCTGCTTCATCAAGAAACATTTCTGCAGAATCAGGATTAGAATAAAATACTTTATTCGATAATTTAATGATAGAATCTATTTGCGTAGCAATTGTAAAGTCTTTTTGACCAAAAACCACAATATAAATTATCACAAATAAAAATACTAAACTTTTGGTTTTCATTATTGTTTTTTCTCACTAACAAAGATATAAAAAAATATATACAGGAAGCTTCTAATAGTTATTTTCTTACAATAAACAAAATAATAAATTAAAATGTTTCCGGCAAACACATACTTTAATATTTTTTTAATTATATAAACTTTGTTTTACCTGCTTGTGTACCAATGTCGTTAAGTTATGAATTGTGTCGTCATCCTATGCTTGTAAAATATTATATTTAGGTAATATTAATCAGCATTTTATAAGTTACGTTGATTAATAAATGTAATATTAACAAAAAAAGATTATCTTTAAAACAAAAAAAGATGCTTAAAATATTAGACCAATCAAATTCGCTTTTAAATACATTTATAGCCGAAATTAGAGATGTAAATATTCAAAATGATAGGATGCGTTTTAGAAGAAACCTTGAACGTATAGGCGAAATTATGGCTTACGAAATAAGTAAAACTTTCGATTATTCTGAGAAAGAAGTACAAACTCCACTAGGTATTGCAAATATTAATTTACTGCAAGAGGACGTTGTTATTGGGACAATTTTAAGAGCTGGCTTACCTCTTCATCAAGGTTTTCTAAATTACTTTGACAAAGCTGAAAATTCATTTATTACAGCATATCGTAAGTATCATAAAGACGAATCTTTCGATATAAAAATTGAGTATATTTCCACCCCAAATATTGAAGATAAAACATTAATATTGGTTGACCCAATGTTGGCTTCGGGAGCATCAATGATGTTAGCATTAAAAGAACTGCTTAAATATGGTACACCAAAACATATACATATTGCAGCAATTATTTCAAGTAATGAAGCTGTTGAGTATTTAAAAAGAAATATTACAGGAGCCAATTATACAATTTGGTCGGGAGCAGTTGATATGGAGCTTACGGCAAAATCATACATTGTTCCAGGATTAGGTGATGCAGGCGATTTAGCTTATGGACGTAAAAACTAAAAAATAAAATAGAATGAGACGTAGTATAATTATTATTTTTGTGTTATCTAGTATGGTTGTTTTTTCGCAATCGGTAGGTTTTTACTACAATAGAGGCACTGAACGCCTAGAACGTAAAGATTACGAAAATGCTATTATTGATTTTAAAGAAGTACTTAGTAAAAAGAAAGATTATTATGAAGCATATAATGATATGGGTAAGGCCTATATGGGCTTAAATAAATATACCGATGCTATAAAATCTTTCACAAGTGCTATAAAACTTAAGAATGATTATTTTTCGGCCTATCTTCTTCGTTCAGATTGTTATTTAAAAACTAACAAAAAGAATAGTGCCATGAAAGATATGGCTTCAATTATAAAAATAAAGCCTACGTATATTCCGGTTTATGAAAAACGAGGAGATATGTATTACACCAACAAAAACTACAAAAAAGCTGAAGCCGATTATAAAAAAGCTGTAGAATTAAATACTAAAAGAGGCTTAACATATTACAATTTGGCTGAAATTCAGCACAAAACAGATATTGATGCAGCAATAATAAACTATAAAAAAACTACAGTATTGAGTCCAAAAAACTCAAAAGCTTTTAAAAAACTTGGTAATATTTACTACAATAAAAAAAAATATAACGAAAGTATAAGTTATTTAGGCAAAGCTGTTGCTTTAGAAGACTACTCTAAGGAAACTCTTAAAAAAATTGCAGATAGTTATTTCAAACTAGAAAAGTATAACGAAGCCGAAAAAGCATATTCTAAGGTTTTAAAAATATATCATTTAAGAGATAAAGAACTGTACAGTAGAAGAGGACAGTGCTATGTTGAACAAAAGAAGTATGTTTTAGCAGTGAAAGATTTTAATAAAAGCATAGCTTACGACAGAAGCTATGTTGATGCATATTTTCATCGTGCATACGCAAACTCGAAACTTAATAAAGAAAAACTTGCTGTACGTGATTTTACAAAAGCATTGCAGTTAAATCCTAAATGTTACCGAGCTTACGAAAAACGAGGTAAGTATTATTTTGAAACACAAAAATATAAACTAGCACTAACAGATTTTAATGCAGCAATAAAAAACAATCCAAAACCCGATGCAAAAACTATTTATATGCGTGGTGCTTGTTACTCAAATATAAGCAATATGAAAGCAGCATGTATTGACCTTAAAAAAGCTAGCGAAATGGGTTATGAGCCTGCTAAAAAAGACTTTAAACGGAATTGTTATGGTATGTAGTATATCGATACTACACATATTACACTGATTAGCAATCAAAATTGCCTGTAAATTCACTTCGTTTTTTATAGTCATTTAATTATATATCGGTAGTTTTGAAATTAAATTGTATTAATCGAACTCAGGGTATTAGTTATTTTTAGAAGCTAAAGCAAGATACATCAATGTGTATAGTTTGAACTCTAATTGAGACCAGTAATGTAAATGGCACAATCTACTTTAGTAAACTATTTAATAGTACTCGTAATTCAGGATTTGAAGGACGCATAGCACTAGCTGAAACAATTTTTCCATTAGGGTCAATTAAAATAAAAGTTGGTATCCCTACAATTCTATATGCTTCTACAAAATCAGAATGCCAACTTTTATCAGCAAATAATTGATATCCTTTTAAATTTTTATCAGCTACTATTTGTTTCCATTTGTTATAAGACTTTGTATTATCAACCGAAATACTTACAAAGGCAATATTTTTATTATGATAATCCTCTTCGAGTTTCTTTAAATAAGGTATTTCACCCATACAAGGCGAGCACCAAGTCGCCCACACATCAACGTAAACATATTTACCATTTAAATCATCTAGTTTTATAAGTTTATTATTTACATCTTTAAATGCAAATTTAGGCGAAGGCTGTCCTTTTAATAGTTTCTTTATTGAGTTATAATTACGAGTAAATTCTTCAGTGTAAAAATCATCTTTACATTTATTAATGAAAGTATTATATAATAATGTTACGTTTTCATTAGATACATCAAGCTTTGAGGCTAAAATTTCATTTATCACACCATTTTTTATTTTATCACTTTTTATTAAACATATATTATTGAGAGTTTGCTCAATTTTTTTTGGATCGTTAATACCTCTTAAATAGTATGCATTTACTAATTGCTTATACGATTTATAATTAACATAATCAGCATCATTATTATAATCGAGACTTAATAATGGTTTTAAAAAATCTTGTGATATTTCGAAACTCATATCCTTAGTAACGTATCGGTGGTAAGTTTTATATGAGCTAATTGCCAAAAATGAATTATATAATATTTCTTTTGATTGATAATCGATAAAATCGTTATCATTAAGTTTTTTCAGCAAATCAAAATACTGCTTATCTACATTTTTTTGTTTTTCTAAAAATGCCTTTTCATCAGAAGCATACAAATCATACCCGTCGCCTATTTCACGTTCATTTATTAAATATTTTTGAGCTAAAAAATTATTGTTTTCAGCACCTTTTCCGGTATATTTTATTGTTTCGTCAAACGCTTTAGTATTTAATGCTAAATGTAAATCATAATCTTTATTTAAATAAATTGATGTACTTTCTCTACCATCAGAAAAAGTGTACATACCTTTACGTGGTATTGTTAGTGTATCTGAAAACTCATTTTTGTTATTTAATTTAAGAATTTTTTTAAATCCACCATCGTTTATAATTGCTACAGAATTATAATTTGGATTTTCAATTTTTCCGGAAAATTTTACTAACAATTTATTATTTTGACTATAACCAGAAGTTAGTGCAATAAATACAACAACTAATAAAACTACGTTTTTCATATATTATGATTTTTATTTTAAGAAACAAATATAGTGAATATTTGACTTTCCCCCATTTTTAAGCATTAAAATTTAACGATAATTGATTCTGCAATAAATTAGGAGCGTATTCTGCTTTGTGTCTGATTTTTACATTAGTCATAATATAGATAAATGGAAAGGATATAGTTCGTTTAAAAGAAAATACAATACAACTCGATAACTTAGTGGCTGCGAAAGAGTTATGCCCCGTATACGTTAGTAATACATCAAATATAATCGTGGTTAAGAACTATTTATTCTTGGGTACACTAAACATTTAAATAGTCATCTTGATGAATTTGCTTTCAGAATAAATCGTTCTATTGTATAAAGTAACTATTTTTTTATAATAATGGAAAGAGTGGTTAATGGAAAACATTTTGCTTATAATGATATAATTATTGCAAGTATGTAAACGTCCCTGTATATTTTTTTATTCATTACCGATTCAGGTAAAGCTGTTTTGAATCTTTCAGCAGACATTAGATAGCAAAAATTCATTGATAAAGAATGTTTTAATAAAATATTTATTGTTATATTTGATTCAGAAAAACAAAAAAAAGCAATAATGAATAAGTTATTTATAGCAATATTTAGTTTGTCTATATTATTTAATGTTTCTTGCAAAAAAACAGAAACAAAAGTTAATCGTCAAGATAACGCACTTAAAATAACAAATTGTTACCCGCAAAGTTGTCAAAACCCCTGCTTTTCACCTAATGGAGAATATTTAATTTATACTCGCTTTATAAATGGTTACAATATTAGTCCTTCAGAAATTGTAAAAATTAAAGTGGACGGTACTAATGAGCAAATTATTGTAACATCAGCAAATTCAGGAAATGTTAATGTACCTTACGGTAGTTGGGTAGAAAATAAAATATGTTTTGCATCAGACCGTGCGGGAATGGCTGATGAGATATGGATAGTAAATGATGATGGAACTAATTTAACCCAAATTACTTCACATTCTGAAGATGATGGAGTTTATTTTATAGAACCTGTCTTTAATCCAAAAAACAACAATCAAATTGTTTTTGAATATGTTGAAGGAGAGGACGATAAAACTGCAATTCATAAAATAGCATACTTAAATGTACTAACTTCAAAAATAACATTATTAACAAATGGTAATTACGATGATAGACTTCCAAGCTGGAATAATAATGGTAATAAAATACTGTTTCAACGTAATGAATATGGTAGAGATGAAGGTTGGAAAGTTTATATAGCGGATATTGATACAGAGAATATTGAACTAAATAATATAAGAATTTTATCGTACGGTTATGCCGATTACACAGATTGTTCGTGGTCATACAACGATGAATATATAATAAGCTCGAGTATGTATGATAATATTTCGGTTCCAAATATTTGGATGTTTCCTTTAGATACAAATAATTCTCTGGTAAGGATAACAAATAACAATACCTACGAAGATGGCGCACCAACACAATCGCACAGCGGTAACAAAATTGCGTTTGAAAGTCATTACGGAGATACCGAAGAACAATCGTCTGAGATTTGGATAATAAATAGTAACTATGAAAAGAATAAATAAAATATTAGCGGGTTCCTTAATTAGTTTTTTGTCTGTTTTTCAGACAACTAATGCACAAAATATTAAACACTCTATAAAACTTAATATTTTACCTGTTTTAGCCGAAAACTCTGATTATTTAAGTTATGCTAGCTTTAGAAGTCAGTTTTCGTTGATTTACGAACATAATTTTTCAAAAATACATCCATTTATTAAATTTAGCTATGTTGGTCCTGTACAGTATTATAAATATTTTACTTACGATGATGGTAGCGAAGATAGTTATTTTAATATAATAGGTTTTGGGGTTGGAGTAGGCAACAGGTTTTATAAAAATAATGACCATAAAGGGGCGTATATTTCACCTGAATTTGAATATTTTAGAACAAGAAAATATAAACCTTCATCAGAAGGCTTGTTAACATTTACATCAGAGTTTACAACATCATTAAAAGTTGGTAAACAATGGATTAATAAATCAGGGTTTACACTTGATGTTTATACAGGTATAGGTTTCGTATTAAGAAATTATACCGAAATTATTGAAGAAACAGAAGTACAGACAGCTATATACAGTGGTGCAGGATTTAAGCCATATCTTGGTTTTTGTTTTGGCTATTCTTTTTAAAAGTTTCTATAATTTATTGTATATTTGTAGATACAGAATAAAACAATAAACTACCTACAAATGATAAACAAACTATTTACTCTAACTGTTGCGATTTTTTTATCTTTGCAAATAGCTAATGCTCAAAGTATTAATAAGGTTTTGGAATTTACTTGGAATAAAAAAGAAAGTTTACCTTATATAAAAGATTTTTCCGGTAATTATAGTGTTGAATCGTTTTCAAAAATTGATAACAGCAAAACAGCATTTATATCTAAAGCTGAGAAAAAAATATTAATATTTGTTAGTAATAAAAAAGTTAATGAAATAAATCTAAATTTTTCGCCAACAGATTTTGCTTATGCAAACGGTAAATATTTTGTTACATCAGCACAAAACTTGTATATTCTCAACTCCGATGGTTCATTAATATCACAAAAATATATTGCCGATAATATAAAATTTACACAATCGATAAAAGTAATAAATAACAATGTTTATATTATTGATAATAACGAAAATACTTGGAGTATTAATAACAAAGGATTTTTAGAAAAACATGTAGGGATTATTTTAAAAAATAATACTTGGGCAAAAATAACAAAACCTAATGGCAATAGTTTTAAACTGTCGGTTTACACTGCAAATAACGATGTAGTTTCAAAAAAAATTACAGAAAATTCTCATTTAGGAACGGTAAGAGTTTTAGGTTTGTCGGATAATAATATTATTGTTGAAGTTCAAAAAATTAGACAAGAAGTTCCGCTTTTAGTTGATAGATATATTAATTATTATTCGGCTAAAGATTTATCGCAAATAACATCAATAAAATTACCAAATATTGCATATACTTACGTAAAACACGATGTTGTAATAAATAATAATAATGTTGAGTTTTTTATTACGTCACCAAAAAAAGCTAGTATTTATACACTAAATAACTCGAAACTAACAAATGGGGTAATATTATTTCCAAATGAGTTATATGCTTATAATTATCATTATAACAATCATTTAATTGCCAATAAAGAAAAACCAATAAATACAACAAAAAGCACAAACACTGCAATATATCGTTCGCAAATTATTGCTAATGCAGAACCTTATGCAGTGTACGAATGGTATTGTAATGCAAACAATATAAAAGATTACGATTGTGGAGGAGTGCACGTAACAACTCCAAGTTGGGTAACAGAAGGTGATAATGTTTCTATACCGTATATGTGGGGTGGTTTCTCATCATTACCACAGTTTGACCAAGGTTTAACCGATGGTGTTTCAGCAGGCGATAGCTATACCGTAGGAAATGGTTCAGGTTCGGGTTGTGCTGTTGGTGTAGATTGTTCAGGTTTTGTTTCGCGTGCATGGGATTTACCTTATAAATATGGAACAACATCGTTACCTAATATTTCAACAGAATATCCTAGTTTTAGCGATTTATTACCAGGTGATATAGTTAATTATTCCGGACATCATGTAAGATTGGTGCACTCATTAAATCAAGATGGTTCGTTTTTACTTATTGAAGCCTCAGCAAGTGGTACTAATTGGCGAGTAGGATATAATAATTATACTACAGCAGACTTGCAATCGAGCTATGTTCCTCGTTATTATGTTGATGTTGTTGACGACCCTGTAGATACAATTATTCCTACAACAACATTTACCACAAACAATTGGGAAACCGAAAATTTCCAAGTAAACTTTAACGATAATGATGATGATACTATCGATAATAAATTTTATCATGTTGCTTATTTTAATGGTACAGAATGGCTTGCAAATACAAATAATGGATTTTTACACGATAATTTTACATCAGGAATAAATCCTCAGTGGATACAACAAGGAAGCACATGGACTAATATTTCGGAAACGTTAAACCAAGCAGATGAATCAAATGCAAATACAAATATTTATGCTAATGTAACACAAGAATCGGGTAATATATATTTATACAAATGGCGTATGAAAATATCGGGTTCGGGAACAAACCGACGTGCAGGAATATATTTTATGTGCGATGACCCAACATTAACTCAACGTAATAACTCGTATATGGTTTATTTTAGAGTTGACCAAAATGCTTGTCAAATATATAAATCTGATAACAATACAATTGACTTAAAAACCGATGATGCCTGCACTGTAAATCTTGACGAATGGTTTGATGCAAAAATAACTTTTAATACAAATACAGGCGAAATAAAAGTATTTAAAAACGATGAGCTAGTATCGTCGTGGATTGATACAGCACCTCACATATCTGGCAATAGCATTTCTTTACGAACAGGAGAAGCTAACGTAAGTTACGATGATTTTGCGATTTATCGTTCACGTACTGATGTGGTTACTGTTAGTATTGGTACCAATGGTGATGTTCCGTATGAAAATATTAACTCTAATTCGCCTAGTTGCTTTATAGAATCTATTGTTACCGATGCAAATAATAATTTTTCTACAATAGCATCTAGTCATGTTAACATTGATTGGACTGTACCTACATTATCGAATATTGCAGATGGTACAGCAAACGACGAAGATTATACAACAAATAATACTGAAATTTCGGCAAATTGGATAAATGGTATCGATGAAAACTCAGATATTAATGAGTATTTTTATTGTGTAGGAACATCGCCTTTTAATAATGATGTTATAAATTGGACAAGTAATTCCTTAAATACAGCTTTCACACAATCCGGTTTGTTATTAACTTACGATTCTACCTATTACGTTTCGTTAACAACGGTAAATGGAGCTGGCTTATTTTCTGATACAATTTGTACTGATGGAAATAAAGTTTTAACCGTTCTAAATGTTAGCGAGTTAAATACAACTAATTTTAATATATATCCAAATCCTACATGTAATTACATTCAACTAAAAGGGGACATAATTAATAATATTAATATTTTAGATGTAACAGGAAAACCTATAAAATCATATAAAAATATTGATAGAATAAATACATCTTTTAGAATTGATGTATCAGATTTAGCAAACGGTACTTATTTTATAAAAATTGGAAATACAATAAAAAGTTTTGTTAAAAATTAAATAATAAACACACATATCGCTATTTGTGATAAATAGTGTTTTTTTATAAATAAACAACCATTATTTTGCTTTTAATATTTATTAACTGTAAATTAGCTATCGAAAAAACACGATACTTTGACAGATAACAACAAAATATTAATTGACTATCAAAAATATTTAATAGAAAACACAAGCAAGAATATCTATTATAGAGTAATTCCAGGAATCCTAATTATACTTTTTTTTATGTATAACGATTACTTTATTATACATTCTGTTAAATCATTTTTTATTAGATTTTTGGTATTAATTCCCTTGTTTTTAACCTTGTTTACTAAACTATTTTTCAATGATAAAAAAGCATATATATTTAATATTTATATGTTTAGTATTTCTGTTTTACCTATTATGATGTATGCTAAAATAATTGTACATTACAATACTCCTCAGCAATTATTTTTAAGTATTATGGGTACAATATTAATTATTTTTATAACCTCGTTAGAACTTAGATTAAAAATAAAATATTTAATAATTGTATTTTTTGTACCATTTTTATCATTCAGTATTTTTTTATTTATTAGTATAAATAGTAGTTATTTTACGTATAGAATTTTATTAAATATTTTTCCAATAATTATTATTGGTTTTATATCTAACAATTTACTAAATAGCTTATTGTTTAATAATTTTAAATCTAGTTTTTTACTTAAAAAAGAAAAACAAGTTGTTGAAGAACAAAACGAAGAATTAAAAGTATTAAATGATACAAAAAATAGATTTTTTTCGATTATCTCACATGATTTAAAGAATCCATTTAATATAATTATGGGTTTTTCTGAGGTTTTAAAAGATGGTTATAATTCATATTCTGATAAAGAACGGCTACATTATATTACCGAAATAAATAATTCGTCTAAAGTTGTATATGGATTACTCGATAATTTATTACAATGGTCTTCAATACAACTTAATGGAATAACATTAAAAAAAGAAGAAGTAAATATAAAATCATTAATAAATGAAATAATTTCAACTCAAGAATTAAACGCAAAGGAAAAAAAAATAATAATAAAAAATATTGTTGATGAAGGTGTTATAATTAATATTGACAAACAATCAGTATATACAATAATAACAAACTTAATAAGTAATGCTATAAAATTTTCTTTCGAAGAAAGTGAAATTATTGTAAGTACTATTGTAAAAGATAATCAAATTACTTTTTCGGTTAAAGACTTTGGTGTTGGAATAGAAAAAAATGTGGCAGATAAGTTATTTAAGATACACAAAAATCATAGTACGTTAGGAACAAAAAAAGAAAAAGGTAATGGTTTAGGTTTAGTACTAAGTAAAGAAATTACCGAACAAAACAATGGTAAAATATGGATTAATAGCGAAGCTAATAAAGGAAGTACTTTTTATGTTAGTTTTCCAGTTTAATTTGTTTAATAATTTTATCAGCAATACGAAAAGCGTTTGCATAAATAGTCCAAGTATATGTAACGCTTCCACCTGTTGGCATGAAGCTACCATCAGTAATATATAAATTATTTACTTCGTGAGCCTTGCAATTTGCGTCTAATACCGATGTTTTAGAATCTGTACCAAAACGGCAACCTCCTGCAACTAAATTTGGCGGTGGCGAACCGTTTATATTTGAACTAATATTTTTAGCACCCATTTTTTGCAAAAGTTGTTCAGCTTTTTTTGCTAAATATTTGCCAACTTTTATATCGTTTGGGTGATTATCAATTCTAATTTTTGCTACAGGATCACCCCATTTATCTATTACCCTATCATCTAGGGTTACAAAGCAATTATCGGTTGGTAACCAATCGCAAAACACTTCAAAATTTAATATACGTTGTTTTGTAAACGAATTAAATATTTTTTGTTTTAACTCACTTCCATAAACCAAATTACCATTATCGTCCCATTTCTGTTTTATAGCTTTTTTAATTGCATTTGGATGTTCAAATAAAAAATCAACCATTCCTCCTTTACTTTTGTTGAAGAATGTTTCAGAATCGTTAATTTCGTACCAATTATGTATTGAACGGTTTACAAAAACACCTAACGCCTTTAATTGCGAAAAATTTTCTTTTGTTAAATCTTTTTCGTTAAAAGAACCATGACCTACGCCTCCTGCCGAAAATATCAGATTTTTTCCTACTAATCCGTTATTATTTGCTAACCCTTTTGGAAACTCATTATTTTTACTCATTAACAATAAACGTGAAGTCTCAATTGCTTGTGCAGCAACAACAAAAGTATCTGCCTCAATAAATTGTTTATTATCATCATTATCGTAATAATGAGCTTTTACAATGTTATTATTACCATCAGTTTCTAAATGAAAAACTTTGCTTTTTGCTAAAATTGTTAAGTTTCCAGTTTTTAATGCTAAGTTTAACAAACTAGCTCTAGAACTGGCTTTCGCATCGCTTGAACAACCATAACTACCACAAAAATTTGAATAAACACAAGCATTTCTTTCATCTTTTGGTTTTGATAATATCCCTCTAGGTACGGGAACCATTTTATATCCTAATTTCTCACTAGCATTATCAATCCATTGAGCTATAATGTTTTCTGCAAGCGGTGGAAAAGGAAAAGTTTTTGTACTACGAGGTTCTTGTGTTGAGTGATTTACAATACGACCTGAAACTCCAATAATAGATTCAACTTTTGTAAAATAGGGTTCCATATCTTCATAAGAAATTGGCCAATCAACAATATTAGCACCTTTAATTTCACCATATTTAGTGAGTAATTTAAAATCTTGAGGTTTCATTCTATGAAAATATCCACTCATAAAATTTGATGAACCTCCAACACAGTTGCCATTCCAAAAATCGCGACCAGTTTCGTAAGTAGATTTTGCAACCCATTCTCCTTTGTTGTTTTTTTGTTCAATAACATGTTGTTCGTCTTTTAAATTTGGAGTGTAAACACTTCGGCGTGCAGCAACAATTTCATCTTTATTAAATTGCGATGTTTTTATCCAAGGACCTTTTTCTAGTATAACAACTTTATAACCGGCTTTAGATAATTCGTAGGCAATTGGTCCTGCTCCGGCTCCACTTCCTATTACGCAAATTTTATGTTGTTTCATTATTTATAAAGATAAAAAATAGCCAAAAAAAGAAGTAATATGGCTTATTAGTAAACACAAGCAAAGGTACATAATATATATTAACCAATCTGTTATTTATAAATTTAGATAAATTTTTTAGTATTTAATGCGAATTCAATATAGTGTTATTCACAGTTTTAGATATTATTTTGCGATTTTTTTAAAAAAAAGTAGTAAATAGATTAGAAATACAACCTAGAAGGTTATTAATAATCTACTATTTATTTTGTAATTATACTTAAGTAGATGATTCCAAATAATTATTTTATCTTTACATTAATTAATTATCATATATAATTGAAAAAAAATTTAATCATATTTTTAGTTTTGGTTTTTGTAAATATTTTACAATCTCAAAATAAAAACTTTATAAATTATTCAGTTGATGATGACTTACAAAGTTCAACTATTTATTATGCAATGCAAGATAGTAAAGGCTATTTGTGGTTTGCTACGGATAACGGTGTAAGTAAATTTGATGGTTATGAGTTTAAAAATTATACAACAACAGACGGATTAGTTACAAATACTGTTTTTAATATTTATGAAGATTATAAAGGTAGAATTTGGTTTTTATCGTTTAACGGAAGTTTATGTTACTATATTAATAATAAATTTATTAAGTATAAATATAATAGTATTATATCGTACGAAAAAAACGGGTTATTAACTCCTCCTAGAAATGGGTTTTATATTGATACTTTAGATAATGTTTATATAAGTTTTAATGAATCTGATAATTTCTTTAAAATTGATTCTACAGGTAAATACACCATAATAAATTCGCCTGATAGTACTATAAGTATAATTGCTATTGATAGTAATACAACAATAAATTCAATGAAAAGTATTTTTAATAAAGTACTAATAAAAATAAATAACAACGAAAAAGTTTTTAATTTACCACATACTAATAAAATTTTTGCAGTTACTAATACCGCCATTAGGAAAGATGAAATAATTTTTAATACTAGAAAATACGTGTTTTCGGTTAAAGATGGAAAGTTAACAATTTTATATAAAAATGATAATACAATATATTTTGTGAAGTTTTCGAACAATAATGTTTGGATAGGAACAAATAAAGGAGTTATTTTATTAAACAGAAATAACAATGGTGTAATAAAAAAAATTGATACACTTTTAAAATCGTATAAAGTATCGGCTGTTGTTGAAGATAATGAAGGTGGTACATGGTTTACAACTCTTAATAATGGGGTTTTTTATAAACCGGAATCAAAAATTAAACAATACTATGAAGAGTTATTAAATGAAGATATTACTGATATTTATTTTAGAAACAAAGAAATATATATATCAACTTATAGTAATAGGTTTTATATAGTTAAGAATAACAAAATTACACAAAAACAACTTCCAAAAGATGTTTTTATTATTACATCAATAAAAACGTATAAAGATTCATCGTTAATTATTACAACATCAAATAAGTTGTATTTTTATAAAAAAGGTAACATAACAAGTGAAAATAAAACAAGGACAGTAAAAAATATAATAATATCTAATAATAAATTATTTTTAGGTAGTAGGTATGGATTTTATATAGTTGATGATAGCTTAAAACATACACGTATTTTAACAGATTGGATTAATTCTTCGTTTGAATTAAATGATTCTACAATTATTGTTGCAGGAAAACACGGAGCCTATAAAGTAAACAGTATAAATAACAAATATGAAAAAATAAGCTTTAACAATAATAATATCGTAAATATTGTAACAATTAATAAATATAGAGATTATATATTATTTGGAACAAAAGAAAAAGGAGTTATTTTTTATAATAATAAAACTTTAGAAATAATAAACGATAAAAATGGTTTGTCAAGTAATTTTATTAGAGATATAAAAATTTATAATAAATATATATGGGTAGCAACAAGTAAAGGATTAAATCTTATTAATCTAGAAAACTCAAATATTAATAGTCCTTTTATTCAATCGTTTTATACAACAAACGGGCTAATTTCTAATACAGTTAATGTATTAAATATTAAAGATTCAATACTTTACATAGGAACAAATAAAGGTATATCATATTTAAATTTAAATAGTTTTTCACCAAAAAAATATATCCCAAACATTCAAATATCGAACATAAAAATTAACAAACGAGATACTTCAATATTAAATGAATACGAACTTAATTATACAGAAAATAACATCTCAATAAATTATATAGGTATTTCGTACAGTTTTCAAAAAAGAATAAAATATAAATATCGATTTCAAAAAATAAACGAACCCAAACAATGGATTTTCACAAATAATTCTTCAATAAATTTAGTTGAAATAAACTCAGGTAAATATATTTTTGAAGTATATTCGGTAATAAATAACATTAAAAGTAAACAAAAAATAAAAATATTATTTAATATAAAACCTCCTTTTTGGAACAATATTGTATTTAGAATAATTTTTAGTTTTGTAGTAATAGTATCATTTATATTAGGGCTTTATTTATTAAATATACGAAACAAACGAAAAAATATTGAAAAATTAAATATATACAAATATCAAAATCAGGCACTTATAAATCAAATTAATCCGCATTTTATTTTTAATACATTAAACAGTATACAGTTATATATTTATAAAAATGAGAAACTTAAATCGGCAGAATATATAACAAAATTTTCAAAATTAATGCGACAGGTATTAGATTATTCTAAAATAGAGCTAATTACTATAGCGGAAGAAATAGAAGTAATAAAAAGTTATGTTGAACTAGAAAGATTAAGATTTGACAATAAATTTGATTTTAAATTTAATGTTGATAATAAATTACTTTATAAAAAGATATTACCATTAATAACACAACCATATATAGAAAATGCTATTTGGCATGGCTTAATGCTTAAAAAAACAAAAGGTTTGCTCGAAATTTTTATATATGAGTATGAGAATAGTATTATAATTGCAATTGATGATGATGGAATTGGTAGAAAAAAAGCTAAAGAAATAAGTTCGTCAAAAACCTTTAAAAAAACATCGTATGGTGAAAGTATAGGGGTTGAGCGAATAAATGTTTTTAATAAAGTGTATAAGAAAAATGCTGAATTAGAAATAAAAGATATTATTGCTGATAAAAAAATTGCAGGAACAAGAGTTTTAATTAAATTTCCAAAACTAAGCTAAATGGAAGATTATAATACAATAATTGTTGCCGGAACCGGTCAAAATGTTGGAAAAACAACCTTTGTTTGCAATTTAATTTCTGAAAACAATAACATTATCGCAATAAAAATATCTCCACATTTTCATAAATTAACAAAAACAGATAAAATTTTGGTACAAACAAATAATTATATAATTATTGAAGAAACGAAAACAAACACAGGAAAAGATAGTGCTAAAATGTTAAAAGCAGGTGCCAAAAAAGTGTTCTATGTTCAAAGTACTGATAAATATTTACCTTTAGTTTTTAATGAAATAAAAAAACTTATCCCCAAAAAATCTGATATTATTATTGAATCAGGTGGTGCTAGAAATATTTTTAAACCTAATTTATTTATAATGATAAAGCATGCTGATACAAACAAAATTAAATTAAAATCGGTAAAACTTTTAAATTTGGCAGATAAAATTATTAGTACTTCAGTTTAACCTGACTGCTAATGTCATTAAGTTAATAACCTGAGTTCGATTAATATTTTGCTCACATATTCAGATAATTAGCTCATATACGATTCAAATTTTAGATTGACTATTGGGATAATCAGAGAAAATTTGAGGAAGAATATGAGCTAATTATTGATTTTATGTGAGCTTAACTATTAATCGAACTCAGGCTGTATGTTTGTAAAAGCATAAACTTCTAAATTTTATTAAATTAGTAATTCCAAATCTAATAATAAAAAATGAAGCTTATGCGAACTAAAAGTAAAAATATTTCTTTTAAAGAACAAAATATTTATATCGGAATAGATGTACATTTAAATAGTTGGGTAGTAACAATAATGGTTGAAGATATTTATTTTAGAACATTTTAGTATTGTCCGTTGATAGAAGGGTGTTTTTATAGTTCAAATTTTGTTTGCCAAGTAAAGAAAACTTTCTGGCCTGTATTGCCCGAAGTTTAAAGCTTTTACATGTAATAGATTGATTTTTAATAAAAAAGTATTAAATAAATTTAGAATACAACATAGAAGGTTAATAATATATTTATATGTCGGTAGTTTTGAAATTAAATTAGTATAACACTATTTTATGACAGGCAAAATATCAAAAAAAAAGGCTGCCTCTTTTGCTTTTTGAGGCAGCCATTTTTATATATTAATGTGTTTATTTAGCAACCGATTTTCTAGTTTTACGTTTTGTTTTCTTTTCTTTTGCGAGTTCTTGTTCAGCTATACGTTTAGCTTCAACTTCTTCTAATGATAAATTAATGTCATTATCAACAAGAATTCTACCACAATATTCGCAAACAATAATCTTTTTTCTTGATTTAATATCTAATTGTTTTTGAGGTGGTATTTTATTGTAACATCCTCCACAAGCACCACGCTCAATAGGAGCAATGGCTAAACCATTTCTAGCATTACCTCTAATTCTCTTATAGGCTATTAAAAGTCTTTCTTCAATATTTGCAGCAATTTTTTCAGATTTAGAAAGTAAAAGTTCTTCTTCTTTCTGAGTTTCACCAACAATATCGTCTAATTCATTCTTTTTATCTTCAAGATTAAGTTTCAGCTCGTTTAATTTGGCATTAGCATCTTCAATAATTACCTTTTTTGCCTCAATATCAGATACGAAACCTTTTATTTTTTTATTGCTTAGCTCTATTTCTAAAGTTTGAAATTCAAGTTCTTTAGTTAACGAATCAAACTCTCTATTGTTTTTAATATTTTTAAGTTGCTCGTTATATTTTAATTGCAAAGCTTCAGAATCTTTAATCTCAGTTTTTTTATTAGCTATAGAAGTTTCTAAAGTTATAATATCACCTTTATAATTATCTATTCTTGTTTCAAGACCAGCTATTTCATCTTCAAGATCTTGTACCTCAAGAGGTAACTCACCTCTAAGTATTTTAATCTTATCTATTTTTGAATCAACTAATTGAAGATTGTATAAAGCTCTTATTTTCTCTTCTATTGATAAGCCTTTCTTATCTTCTGTTTTTGCTTTTGCTCCCATACTAACAATAATAATTTATTGGATTCGTATTTATTTTTGATAAATTGACTGCAAAAGTACTAAATTTTTCGGTAAGAATGTTATAAAATATATCTTTTGTATATTGTTCACTCTCATAATGACCAATATCAAGTAAAAATAACTTATCTTCAACATCGAAAAACTCGTGATATTTTACATCGGCAGTAATAAATGCATCTGCATTTTTTGCCATAGCTTTGCTAATCATAAAACTGCAAGAGCCTCCACAAACAGCAACTTTTTTAATTTTTTTGTTTTTAAAGTTTGTGTGCTTTATACATTTTACACCAAAAGTTTCTTTTACTAAAGCTAAGAACTCGTTTTCAGAAACAGCTTTTGGTAAAGTGCCAATCATACCGGTACCTATTTTTTGATATTTATTTTTTAACTGATAAATATCGTATGCAACTTCTTCATATGGGTGATTGTTTAATACTGCACTTATTACAGCTCCTTGTAAATGAGCTGGGAAAATTGTTTCAAAACGTATTTCTCGTTCAAAACTCATCTCACCTTTTTTACCAATAAATGGTTTAGAATTTTCGTTTCCTCTAAAAGTTCCTATTCCATCAATATTATAACTTGTACGGTCGTAATTGCCTATATGACCGGCTCCTGCTAAAAATACTGCATTTCTAAATTTTTCTAAATGAGATTCGGGAATAAAAACAACAAGTTTTTGCAAATTATCTGCGTTGGGGTTTAAGTTTTTGCAATTTTGTAAATTTAATTTTTCGCAAATCTTAGAGTTAACACCTCCTTCAATATTATCGAAATTTGTATGTCCTGCATAAATTGCAATATCGTTTTTTATTGCGGACATCACTACTCGTTCAACCTCGTTTGCTCCGGTAAGTTTTTTTAACCCTCTAAAAATTATCGGGTGATGTGCCACTATTAAATTTGCACCTGTTTTTATTGCTTCATCAATTATTTCTTCTGTAATATCTAATGTAATTAATACTGATTTAACTTCTGCATTTCTATCGCCGACAAGTAAGCCTACATTGTCGTAATCCTCGCTATACATAAGAGGTGCATATTTATCTAAAAGCTGTACTATTTCGTTTATTTTTGTCATTTTCTGCAATATTTTGTACAAATTTAATCTTTATTTTAAAATTTAAGATAAAACTCTTTAGTTAGCTCAATATATTTGTCAGAATAATTGTGTCGACCTTTATCCTCAATTATTAACTCTGATTGTGTTAATTGCTTTTCCGTTTTTGAAAATGTTAGAATAACTCGATTGGGAGGTTTTGTTGGAGTGGGTTTTATATTTAGAATATCGGTTACAAATAAATTATAACAGGTTGCTATTTCAATTAAGTTTTGTTCCTCATCTTTTGGAATAATTATATATATTTCTCCTGTATTTGAAAGTAATTTTGCGGAGTTTGATATTAATTCAGTATAAGTTAATTTTGTTGTATGACGTGCTGTTGTTCGTTGGCTTGTTTCGGCTTTGTACGAGTTTTGAAAGTATGGAGGATTTGAAACTATTAAATCGAATTTATTATTTGTGTTTTTTGCATATTCTTGTAGCGAAGTATTTATAATTTCAATACTATTGCTAAATTTTGAATTTTCAACATTTTCTTTTGCCTGAATACTTGCGTGTTTTTCGATTTCGATAGCTGTAATTTTTGCATTACTTCTTTGTGCTAACATTAATGCAATTAAGCCTGTTCCTGTGCCAATATCAAGAATGTTTTGTGCATTTTCAATATTAGCATAAGCTCCTAGCAAAACTCCATCGGTGCCAACTTTCATTGCACAACGGTCTTGGTTTATTGTAAATTGCTTGAACTTGAAGTAGGTGTTTGCCATTTGTTATCTCCCGTAAATTTCGCTGATTTTCGCAGAGTAAGTGTTAATTAAACTCAAATATATCGTCTCATATCTCACATCTCAATACTAAAATCTTTAAATTTCACATCT
>Ga0256827_10000456_pt1 | contig 25447 bp, 19 predicted proteins | sample CV84metaG_FD_185977 | JGI IMG/M metagenome (GOLD analysis project Ga0256827, IMG submission 185977) | Hydrothermal vent microbial communities from East Pacific Rise, Pacific Ocean - CV84 | ecosystem: Environmental > Aquatic > Marine > Hydrothermal vents | place: Pacific Ocean: East Pacific Rise...
AGACTCAACGATAAGAGGCTGAAGTTCAATCATAATAGGGTGTTCATGCAACTCTTTGTACAAATCTTTATCTTCAAGAAGAATACGAAGAGCTATTTCACGAGACGTTAAATCTCTTAATTTAAAGCTTCTCTCTTCAAGAAAATACTTAATCTTATATATCTCCTCCTCTAGCACATCCGAATAGAGAATATTAGAGTTAATTCTCTGTTCTGAGTCAGCAACCTCATGGACTCTATCGAGTAACTCCTCTATACCCTCTTTGGAGTTGGCAGAGACCAAAACAGTAGGAACCCCTGTAATGGCTTCTATCTGATTTACATCTATTTTAAGACCCTCTTTTTTTGCTTCATCTGCCATATTTAGAGCCAAAACCATCTTTTTATTGAGCTTTAGTAATTCTAATGTAAGTAGAAGATTTCTCTGTAGATGGGTTGCATCCAAAACATTAATAATCACATCATACTCTTCATTAAGTAGATACTTGTGTGCCACCTTCTCCTCTTGTGAAAAACCACGAATAGAGTATGTCCCTGGTAAGTCCACCATCTCTAATTGATGACAATGATGCTCGAAGCAAACCTCTGTCTTATCAACTGTTACTCCTGAAAAGTTTCCTACTTTTAGAGTATTTGAACCACTCATCGCATTAATAAGCATCGATTTTCCGACATTGGGTTGCCCTGCCAATACAACTTTTATTGTACTCATTATAGTTTCTCCACCTCTATCTTCTTCGCCTCATCTCCACGTAGACCAATCAACGTATCATCAACCATAATCTCTATGGTCTGTTTTCCCAATGAGCATGCCTCAATGGTTATCTCTGAACCTCGTGCTATTCCAAAAGAGTTCAACCTTCCTTTTAGTGATTCATCGGTCTCTATCTTTAAAATAACAGCCCTGTCGCCTTTATGTAATTCTGAAAGTTTCATTCTTTTTCCTCTTTTTATTCAATTATGCAAATAATAATGAATATCAACTTAATAGATGATAAATTTATAACCTATTTAATTAAAAGTTATAGTTTAGAAAAAAATCATCCTATTTTATCGCCTATTCTTCACTATATCTTTACTCTAGACAAAAGATAAAACGTGTATAATGCAGTGCAAAAATTTAATAAACTATAAAGAGAACAAAATGAATAGAAGAAAACGTGATAAAAATAGTATATATCTTGACTCTTGGAGTCTTTTTAAAATTATGGCAGACTTTGTCAAAGGCTATGATGATTTAGATGATATTGGTGCAGCAGTCACTGTCTTTGGGAGTGCTAGGCTCAAAGAGAATACTCCTGCCTATCAACAAGCAGAAGCCGTTAGTAAGAAACTAGCAGATTCAGGGTACAGCGTTATTACAGGTGGTTCATTTGGAATTATGGAAGCCGCAAATAAAGGAGCTCAAGCCTCTCAACATGCCGAGTCAATTGGACTCAATATTGATTTGCCTCATGAGACATCAGGAAATAGTTACCTTGACCGAGAATTAAAATTTGATTATTTCTTTGTGAGAAAAGTAATGTTGGTTCGCTACTCTCTTGCCTATATTATTATGCCTGGTGGGTTTGGAACACTGGATGAACTCTTTGAGGTATTAACACTTATACAAACGAAAAAAACTTCTCCAGGAGCGGTTATATTGGTAGGAAAAGAGTATTGGTCAAAGCTTTTTGAGTTTATGGAAGTGATGAAAGAGCATGGAACCATTAGTGAAGCTGATATGAAACTGGTTACCCTTGTCGATGATGTCCATGAGGTTATTCAGATTGTAGACAAATCCCTCTATCGACAACTAGATGCGATTAAAGAGATGGGTCTAGAGGAGTCTAGCTATGGCGAAATGCTCAAAGAGACTCAAAATATTAGAGGAAAAGAGAGTAACATAGCACTCTCTTAACTATAAATAATTACTTCATTTTATAATATCCATCAGGATTATAAATAAAGTAAGCATCACCAGGATTTAAATGGGGAAGATACTCAATTGAGTTACTCTCCTCTATTGCTACTCTATCAGAAGCAGAACTCTTCTCTTTGGACTCTTGCTCTTCTTGGTAGAGAGGGTTAACTAAAATTGACTTATCCTCTATTTCTGTAATAACACTATCAATCCACTTTAAATCCTTTGCCTCTGAAGCAAACTCTCTCCAATCTCCTCTGGATGAGTGTTCATACATCAATTCAATAAATTTTTCAGAGGTAATGCCCATTTTTTTAGCAATAGGTACACCAAATGATTCCCACCACTTTTTTAGATTCTCATACTGCTCTTTTTTCTCGGTTAAATTATGAAAACCAAAACTAAAACTCATTGGCTGATGATGAATAATTATAGCTTGTGGATAAGCATAAGATTTATCTGCCAAAGTAACAATAACGGCTGCCATAGAAGCGGCCAAAGACTTCACAACTACATAGATAGGAGCTTTACTACTTTTCATTGAACGCATAATAATGTTTCCCGCCATGATTGAGCCTCCCGGAGAGTAATCAATCACTAAAAAAATAGGCTTTGTGCTGTTTTTATTGTTGTAGTAATTAATCTGCTGACGAATTCTTTCAGACATACTATAATTGATACGTCCATTGAGTTCAACACGTCTATCAGAGATAATTAATGTCTGATTATCATCACTTAAAGGGTTATCAGGATAAAACTCGATAGGAGATAAAAAAGAGTCTCTCTTCTTTTGAATTTTCAATAGCTTAATCTCAGAATCTAATCGCTCTTGCTCAAAAGCTAAACTCAACTGCTTCAGCTTAATCTCATGGGTCATCTGTGTCGATTTAGCTTCGCTTAGGGTTGACTTGAACTGCATCTCCTCTAAAGCATCTTGATGTTCTCTTTTTTTCTCGTAGCTACTCTTCTCATCTTCAATTTTTTGTAGCTCTAACTTCTCTGCAAGAATCTCCTTTTTCCACTTAATCTCTTGAAGCTGTTGTAGAAGTTCTGCATTTTTACTCTTTAACTTTTCCGCACTAAGGCTATTTAAAAGTATAACCTTCTTCTCTTTCTGCTCCAAAGCACTCATCTCTTTTAAGACCCTCTTCTCCTCTATTGTCAAATTAGCATCTAATCTGCTAAGATTCGTCGTAGATAGAGCCTTACTTTTATTATGATCTACACTACTATTACAAGATATTGTATAACCACTTAAAAGACTCATTGTTGCTATTAGACTTATTACTATTTTCTTATTCACTTTTCATCCTTAATCTGTTTTAAGCAGTATAACGGATAAGATTCATTTTAATTATTAATGCTTTTTCACGTAAAAGATGATTTATTAACAACAGTAAATGATTTATAAATGAATTTTAAATAAAATTTTATAAAATAGAGGGAATTTTAGAGAAATTATGAGAAATTTTAACTTTTTCTCATAATTTATATACTTAAGATAATTTTTGTTTTTTATTAAAACAGGCTAAACCCGCATCACACTCATTTGAAACACGTAATCTAAACGATTCAGACTCCTCTTTTGGAATTTTTTCCAAAAGAGGAAGCACTTCTTCTTTTAAAAGTTTCTTTCGAGAGAGCAATCCAAACATTAAAACATCTCTAGAGTGAAGCATCTGCTCATCTCCAATAACACTCACTCTAAAAATATCATATTTCATTGTAATATTATGAACTTTAATAATAGTATCCTCCAACAGAAGAAGTGTATACTCTTTATATTCACAAACAATCCCCTCTTCATAAGAAAATTGCCCCTTTGCAGAAAATTTACGGTTATTAATCTCTAGCTCTAACGATTCATAATTTTGAGCATTTTGATTGCAACTATAAGAGTAGAAGTACCATTTTCCGTTTAAGGTATATACCTGTTGTAAAAACAGGCTCAACTCTACAGATTTTTTAGTCAAAAAAACAATATCTATAGCTAGTGTCTCAATTATTGTTGCATTTCTCGTAACTCGATTATAATCTATCTCATTTTTCCACTTATAAATAGCAAAATCTTTTCCTTTTACTAACAAAATTTTAGAGTAGTTACTATAGGTACAGTTGGTTACCCGTACAGAGATACCTGATGCTTCAATATAGTGAATTTTTTCAATAACATCTTCACTTAAAAGAGAGAGGTCATGAACAATAAAAAGATAAGAGAGTTTTAATTTTTCCTCTTTTACTAACGTTATTTGTGTCTCTAAAATAGAATTTTTACCCTCAAGAAGCTTAATATTCTCACTATCTAAAAGATAAGCAATAGTCACTTCTGCCCTACTCTCTTGACATAACCCCTCTAGAGCAAAAAGAATCGATTCTCGTCGATGGTCAATCGCATAATCATTATGATATAAAGCCTTCTCTAGCAATGAGATATAACTTTTATACTCCTCTAAAATAATATCATAATACATATCCTTCGAGAAATTATTTTGTGAAGTATAAATATTAATATCATGACTTAAATCATAATTTTTTTGAGAAAAATTTTCTAAAAAGAAGGCTCTCTCTTGATGGTACTTCATTGTAAAATCATCAGCAATCAGTCGATTAGAGTAGTTCATCTTATGAATAAACTCTCGCTCCTCTTTAGCTGTTAATTTTACAGAGGTTAAGAGTGCCTTATAGGCTTTTGGTTCATGCATTAAGGCATCAACACACTGACCAACACCAAAAACTTTTAACTCTCGTCGATAGACAGAGACATTATTTTTAAAAATATAATGTAGATAATCAAATGAGTTTTTGGCACTAATATAAATCATATTTTTATAAGTAATTATATTCCCTTCATACTGCATATCTCTGGTATAAATAGGAGAGTTCAAATGAATAAAAGAAGAATTTTCAGCCTTTGGATAACTTATTTCAAAATAGGATAATTTTTTTCCTCTAATATTAAAGAAGTAGATATAACGCATCTCATTTGGAGTATCCACTATTTTACCCTCTTCAGACAAGTAGCTATCTATTCTCTTTTTAAAGAGTTCTATAGACCATTTTTCAAAAGAGTTTGTGGTAAAAAGAGGTTCATTGTGTAACCGATATTCATTAATTTTAAACTTATAGAGATAAAAAGCATTAGGCTTCTTTGTTCGTCCTGCTAACCAATTTTCAATAGTCTTCTTTCTGCTCTTTCTTACACTTGTATGTGACTGGTCTGTAAAGTAGTAAACCAGCTTATCAATATCATTATCTAATAATTTTTCATAAATATAAACAATCTTCTCCCCAAAATCAACCCAATCTGTAGCCTTTCTCTTCTTTCTCACAATTTCCCTTTAATATAAAATCTTATTTTTTGATGCTTTTTTCCTAAAAATTCTCTAAATTTCTCTATTTTCCTCTGAATTATATTTAAATTTCATTAACAGATGATTTACCTTTCGATAAATCCCACTTTTCCTAAGAAAATAGATTAAATTTTTTAACATAAGAATTTATATAAGATAGAACTATCAAAAAGAAGAGAGGATTAAAATGAAACTACTATTAGGGATTCCTGTATTACTAGCATTTACTTTTTTTAATCTACCTAAAGAGGAGACTCTAAAAGAAAAAGAGTCTACTCTCCCAAGAGTAGAAGAGAGTGTTAAAATCTATAAAGAGGAAAAGATTACTGATACATATAGCATTCAAGAAGAGGTTAATATTTCAGAGGATGAGCCTCAACTTATAGTTGAAGTTCCTCCTGAAATCAACATAACAAGAGATAACCCATATACAATAAAGGTAGAGATAAAAAAAAGTGATGCAGGTAATGCATGTAACTTTTTTTGGAGCGAAAATGGGAAAAGTATAGGCATAGGAGAGAGATTAGAGACAACGTTTCCAAAAGGAGTCCATAAAATTAACCTTACAATTATGAATGGAGATAATATCCTTAAAAAAATAGTAACCATTAAGGCTTGGGACTATAAAAAGGTGCAAAGTAAAGAGTTTGATAAAGATACAGATGAGTTCAATCTTATGGGAGAGACCATTTATGATCATAAAAATAGACAGATAAAACGACGTAGTAGTTTTGCAACCTACTCTAAAGTATTTAATGAGTTAGACCAAGTTGTTGAGTATAAAACTGAATATCACTACTTTCCTGAAGATAGCTATATTCGATACTACAGTTATGATGAATCAGGAAAGGAGTTAACAGTCACAAGAGTTAAATTAGATGAAACACCTATTTTCTTTCAAGAATTTACCTATGATGAAGAGGGAAAATTTATCTCTTCAAGAAGTGGTATTGACAGAGAGAGTGCAGAGGAGGATATTCGTGAGGATACTATCGCAGATAGAGAAATAATTTATTACGAAGATAATATAAGCAGTCAATATCCTGAAGTAGAAAATAATGATAAAATCATCTATAATGAGGATAAACAGATTACTTATGAAGAGCATGATTATGGATATGTTAAAGAGATGAATAGCTATGAGTACAATCAAGAACATAATCTCTCTAAATCTATAAGAAAATCTGAATATAGTGACAAAACTATTATAAGAACCTCTCTATTCAATGAGAAAAGAGAGACTATTGCTTTTAATTTTATAGAACAAAAAGATGAAGAGGTTATCTGTAACTATAGTCAGCAGTTAACCTATAATAAAAAAGGACAAAAAGCTACGCAAAATGTAGAAGTTCTAGATGGAGATTGTTCTCAAGAGTATGTAGAGACAGCCTATCAAGAGTTTAAATATAATGAGAATGGAAAAATAAAAAATATTATCTCATCAGAAAATAACCTATCTAAAGAGAAAATTACTCTTTTTAAAATAGTTACTTTCTTCAGCAATACTTTAGAGGAGGAGTAGAGTAACCTCTCTCTTTCCTAAAAATAGTGATTTTATAACTCACTTTGTTCTTTATTCTATCTAATGTAACAATTAATAATTATTTTTTATATATTTGTAATGTTATCAATAAAACTCTTCAGTTTATTAACTTTTTTTAATTGTCTTAAAGTTATTATAACTTTAAGACAAAGGAAAAAAATGAAACATCTTAAATGGACACTACCACTCTTCACACTCTTTTTTATACATGGTTGTATCTCAGCAACCAATGATACTATTGAGGGAGGTACACCTGATGTTATATCTTGTAACCCCATTGAAGGTGTACTTGATGGAGCTGATTTTGTACCAAAAACCGCTATAACCAACCATGAAGATGATGGACGAACTCATCCTGATTTATTTTATATTGCATGGGCTCAACTGGATGCTCGAACAGATTTACGTTCTCCTGAAAAAGGGTATGATGATACAGGATTTGAAGATAAGCTTTTGGTTTCAAGAAAAGAGAGAGATGGAGAGTATAAAACATGGCAAATCTATCCTCCGTTAGATAATGAGTGTAAAGATGTTGAGAAGGTAAGAATTCAGAGTTTTGATGTTGCACCTGATGGCAAAAGTCTCTATTTGGCTATGAGTAAACCCGTATTTGATGTAAATGATACTCTAAAAGCCAATGATTTAAACCCTGAGCGAAACTTGGGTATCTTTAAAATGGACATTGCTAGTAAAAAAATAACTCCAATTACTCATGATTATAGTGTAAGTTACAGTTACCCTACTTATATAGGGGATGATAATGATACCAACCATGAGATGTTGCTTATCTCTAAAACTGTAACCAAAGATGAGATTCCCATGAACTACAAGGATGTTATGAGAGATGAGTATGATAGAGCCCCTGCTCCACTTATTCATAAACTTGATAGTGTAACAGGAGTTGTAACAAGAATTGGATTCAATAACTCTCATCAGACAGAACCCGTAGTTATTAATAGAGATGACAAAACCCCATTGGTCGTCTTTACGGAATGGGAGCATCAAGCCACAGTAAACCGTTTCTCTCTTTGGAAAATGCAGATAGATGGAAGTGATAATTTTATGTTCTATGGACAAGAGGCAAGACCTGATAAATCTCAAGCAAATATTTATCAGGCTCGTCAAATAAGAAGTGGAAAATATAAAGATTATATTTTGATGGGAGAGTCAGCACGAACAGAAGCATCTGGAGCTCAATTTATTGCCGAGGGCAATATTCTTATGGCAAAACGAGATGTTCTTGATTTAAGAAGCCCTAAAACAGTACTATCACAACTCGATGGCTCTTCTGGGGTAGAGTATAATATAGCTCGAACACCAGAACACTATAATGATGAGAGCTTTGTCTATGCCTATAGAGCCAATGCGGACAGTTCTTATGGTATCTATGTCAAAGATTATCCCGAGGATTTAAATGAGACAGTAGATAGCTCTGCTGGAGAGTTGGTTATAACTAATAACAGTTATCACTTTATGCAACCTAGAAGTTTCTATCCACCAAAAAGCCAACAAGTAGCCCCTGGGGTTAGTGAACTTAGTGAAAATAGGCTCTCTTTTACCAACAATAATCTCAATGGAAAATCAGGCTTTATTGTTGAAAACCTAGGAAACTCTGACAATGGTGTACAACACCAACTTAATGGTATCAATACCAATGATATTCGTATGCAGTTTTTTGTACCCTCTCATCACTTCTCTGACTCTTATGCCATAGGTATGGAGAGAAGCCAAGAGCTTACTATTCCATCGAGTAATTTTATTGCTCCAGAGAGTGATGGCTCAATGGGCATTGTATTAAAAGAGGGTCTCTATGTATGGAAAGTACATAAAAAGTTTTCATTTACAGATAAATTGGGTGCAAATAGTGATATATGGCTACCTATTAGAGCTGAACGTCAAGAGGTTAGCTTTGTCCATAACCGTGTAAATGAGTGTAATCAGTGTCACCAAGATAGAAACCAAGGAATTATTGATAAGTATGAGGGGTACTACTCTATTGCACATAATAAAATGCGTGGAAACCTAAGTGATGTATTGGGAACAGATAAAGATATTTCTGACTATAATGCGACACAAGCTATTCCTGATTTTCATGAAAACATTGCTCCACTCTTTACTAAACCTGCTCTTGATGGTGGAGGCTCTTGTGCAAGTTGTCACAATGCGACAGATAAACTTAATCTATCAAATATGACAGGTATTGATGTGAAAAATTCAACATATAGAAACCTTGTTCTAGGAGCACACAAAATAGCTGAGAGCAACACAACTCTACCTTATCTCTATGCAGAAATAAACCCTATGGGAATGGACAACAACTACCACCCTGCTCCATTTCTATGGTCACTTCTACTCAATGATGACTTAACGGTTCCCGAAGATGAAAATCACTCTAATGACTCTAGTAGAAATTTAGAAAGAGAGGGGGATTATGGAGCTGTCTTTAGTCAGAATGTTTTAGATGAGGTTCACAGAATTAATGGGGAGTATGACCATAGCAAACATTGGTCTGCCGAAGATACTCAAAAGCTTATTACTTATAGCTCTACAAGATTGGCAGTAGGTCTTTCTGATAGAATTACATTTAGAACAAACCATTTGGCCACAGATACACCACAAGCACAAAAAGCATATCAAGCATTAGTAGCCAACTGTTATAGTTGCCACAATAACCATACCCAAGGTGGAGTAAATGATAACAGTTTTGAAGATGTCTTACCACTAGAGAAACGATACAACGATAATGTCTACCTAAGAGATATTAACATGAGATTTGTAATTCATCATCATCTAGAGAACAAAGAAGATACCAAATACTCTCAATATCTATGGGAGAGTAATATCCGTACATCTATGAGTCAAACACTAAGTTCGGCTCTTTATCGTATTGATTTTAACGACATTAATAACTCTGAACTCTTGGTGTATGCACGTGGTTACTACAAAAATAGTGATGGTTCAACAACCCCACTTAATAGCCACATAAAAGAGCATAGCGACCATGGGATGGCAGAGGGAAGTGATGCCTATACGGCTGTAGAAAATTGGGTAAATGGGGTCGCTATGACCAATCAACTACCAACAATGAACCAACCAACCACAGAGATTACATTTAAAGAGTATGAAGAACCTGCTTATCTTCCAAATGATATTACATGGAGTGATGCAGATAATGAGCTGTCTCAAGCATTTATTACAGAGAGTAGTTCAGTAGAACACACCTTTCAAGATAGTATGCTATCACTAGAGTATAACAACTTTACCTCTGCTAAAATTCAAACCTATGCTATCTTGGGGGATAGAGGAGACCAAAACTTTAGCTTTACTGTTAGTGATGGATTAAATAATGGTTCAACAGAAACTATTCCTGTCAAAGTAACCAGTGACTATGTTGTTCCTGAACCAAATGCAACACTTCCAGAAGCATATCTATTCTTTACAGATAGAAATACAAGTGAACTCAAAAAGCTTGATATGAATGGAACCGAAGAGACGATTGGTATGATAGATGGTTTTTCAGAAAATTGGACAACCATGTATCGACGTGCCGATAAAGGATGGCTCTACTTTGTAGACCAAGAGAATCAAATAATACATGTTGTAGATGAAAATACATCGGACGTTCTCTTTGATATAACCATAAATAATGAACCAAACAAAGAGACAACAACACATAAGCAAACACTATATCTAATTTGGTGGAGACCTGCAGAGGGGAATATTAGTGATGAAAATTACAGAGCAGGCGAGCTACAAGGTCTACTCGAATCTAAACTTAGCAATACAAAAGATGGAGATTTCTATGTGAGCTTAGGTTCAGGAGAGAGTAATGAGACAACTGTTGTACCAATATGGAGAACAAAACTTGCAGATGGTGCCAATACACTTGCTGTATATGTTTGGAAACGTGCCACATTTATGAGTAAATGGGTCAATGAGGGTATAGATAGAATGAATGTTCTAAATCTTGTTACAGGAAAAGCAAAAAGTTTAAGTGACTTCTCGTTCCCTGAAAAAACAGTCAATGGAGTTGACTATAACGCCAGTGATTACTTTAATGTTCGAGCTATAGTCGTAGCAGAAGATGGTGCCTTTTATGGATTTAATAAAGATTTAAATACTCCTGTAGAGACCTTTAACTTTGACCCGATTGAGAAGATTCAGAAAAAAGTTACTATACCTCAATGGTTACAAGACTATATTGATAATTATCAAAATTATGCTACACCATTTTTAGTCATTGAACCTAGAGAAAAGTAATGAAAAAGTTATATTTAATTTCTATCTTTTCGCTATTTTTAGGTTGTGGAGGAGGCAGTAATAGCTCCTCTCCCATAAATCAACATGATAATAATCAATCCACTTTAGTTCAAGGTTCAACAAATGATACGGATAATAATCGTAGTCAAACATTAGATAATCCAAGCAATAACGATGAGCAACCACGAGAAGAGAACAATCAACCCATAACAGAAGAGCCAATAGTAGATAATGACAATCAAGTAGAAGATGAACAGATAGAGCAAAGTGATAGAGAGGAACCTATAAAAATAGTTAAAAGAGGAAAAGCACAACTGGGTGTTCTCTCAAAAGCTATGGTAAAACTCTATGAGCTTACAGGAGAAGAGAAAAAGCTATTGGCAACAGAGTTAACAACTCATGGAGAGACTATTGAAAATATTGGTAACTTTAACCTTCATTTAGAAAAGTTGATAGATGATAAATTATATCTCTACCAAGTGAGTGGCGGAGAGGATTATGATGTAGATGATGATGGCGTTATAGATGATAGCCCAACTCAAAATAAGGGGATATTTCATCTACTGGCATTGGGGTCTCATCTTAAAGCTATACAACAGGTAAACATTACTGTTATTAGTGAAATTATCTACCAAAAGCTAAGCTCTTCTCTATCCCTTCAACCACGTGATATTCTAGATAAAATGGAACTACTTGCCAAAGAGATAATCCAACAAGATATAAATAGTGATAGCTTTATCGGAATTGAGGATATTTTTAAATACAATCCTATTACAGATAAAATAAAACTACAGCCCCTCTATCAAAATAATCTATCACATATCATTGATGATATTTTAAATAATAAAAATTCTGATTTTGATGCTCCTATTTTTAAAGAGCCAAATTTATATATTAAAATTAATGAAAATCTAATATTTATCAAGAAGATAGAGATTATAGATGCCTCTAAAATTACAACGTTACTAAAGGGAGTGGATGCCAGAGAGTTTAACTATAATCCCATTAATCAAGAACTCTCTTTTAAAACGCCTATTGATTTTGAAACTCCACAAGACAATAACCATGATAATATCTTTGAGCTAACTATAGAAGCAACCGATAGCTACTTTAACGAAAGTAATAAAAGCTTCTCTATAGAGATTATGGATATAAATGAAACGATACCTCAAATACCTATTTTAAAAGAGAGTCATCTCTCCCTTAATGAGAATAACCTAACCCATACATTGATAGGAACAGTCACTATTGTAAGCCAAGGAACAGATACCATTAAAAATTTTACTTTAATGGGGAATGATGCAGAAAAATTTGAGATTAATAAAAAAGGAGAACTCTTCTCTACAGAAGTTTTTGATTTTGAGATAAAAAATAGTTATTCTCTTCAAGTAGAAGCTTCAAATAGTGTTGGAACTAGTAACCCAGTATCTTTAACTATTACCATTAATGATATTCCTGATATTAAACCCATAGTTAAACCACTATCTATAGAAGTGTTTGAAAATCGCCCTATTGGGACAATCATCGGTCAGGTAGATATTCAAAACTATGGAGACTCAAATATTACTGAAATCTTATTAACAGGGTATAAGAGCGACTACTTTTCTATTAATCCCAAAAGAGAGATTAAAGTATTACGCTATTTAGATTATGAAACAACTCATAACTATAATTTTCGATATAGTGCAATGAACCAAGCAGGAGAGAGTGAAAAGGAAAACCTAACTATCATAGTTAAGAATATCTATGAAAATAGTGGTTCAGATTATCCCCCAACAGAGAGTGGTATTCAAAATGCTCTAGATCAAGGAGATTACTCTTTTGTTCTTAACCAACTTTTAAATAACCGAGATGCCTATAGTGGTCTTGATGATGACACCGTAAATATGAATATCGCAGGAGCCTATGTTGGGAGCAGTGGTTATACTATTTATGATATCACAGGAGCAATGAGCGATGGGAACAACAGTAGCTTTAATGATTTTGTAAATAATATTACCCAAGATAATGACTCTGTTTCAACTATTAATAAATTAGAAGAAGCAGATACCTACTATAGCAATATCGTTCAAGGAGTTGATTGTAACAATACAGCAATATTAACTCAAATTCAAAAAGATAGCTGTTATAATTTAGGATTAGTCCGTTTAACATCTCTAACCAATAGCGTAAAATTACTCTTTGGAGGAGACTCTAGCACTGTAGAGAAGTGGGCAGAGGGTGTAGATATAAACTCTAGTGACGATTTAAATGGAAATGGTGTTCTAGACGACTCCGAAGCTTCAGCTTGTGCTATTGTCTATGCCAATAACCCCAATGACAACTGTCAAAATGGAACTATATACTCTTATCGAGGTGGTGTTCAATTTAACAATCAAGGCAGAGAGTATAACCTAACAATGATAGAGGTTGATGTAGGGAATGCCACCAATGGCTACCATAACTTTTATCAATTTATCAGCTCAAATCCCAATAATAATACGCCTATTTTAACATCAGGCGTTTGTGACAGAAGCTTTAATCGAACAACAGCTACAATAGATGGGATAAATTACTTTCCTTGTCCTGCACTCAATAGCAGTAACGATATTATGGGGATAAAAGAGCAGATAGAGGGTGTGGCAAATATACAATCTCTTTTCCCTGATGGAGATGAAACAAAAACAACAATCGAGAGCTATTTAACCAACATAACGGGTTCAAGTAGTGGAACGATAGGCTTAGATAACTTATCAACATATCTAAGAACACACTAAAATGTTAAAAGTTATCCTTAGCCTAACCCTATTGACAAGCTCACTGCTTATCTCTCAAACTCTAAGCCGTACATTAACCCAAAGAGGAGGAGAGCATAATGCACTCTTTCTAAACCCTACCTATCTTATCTCTAAACCTACAACAGGCAAGATAGAAGTAGAGTTCTTAAATGCATCTTTGATTCTCGATAATAAGAGCCTAAACTTTATCCAAGAGCTGAAGAGTGTAGAGGGAAACAGAGAAATTTCTACACTATTAAAAGAGAATATCGGAGAAACCATCACTCTCTCTGCTAACAACTTCTCTTATATCTACCAAACAAAAGAGAATATCTCTTACTCTTTGGGTATCGCAAACACTCTTGATGGATACTTTATTACACATAGCGGTTTTGGTTCAAAAGGGGCAATGGAGAGTGTTATAGAGCAGTATAAAGCAGTAGTAGGAACCGTTGTGGTAAAAGAGAAAAATTTTCACTATGGTTTAAATTTAAAGCTCATAGAGAAAGCTCAAACTATCCGCAACTATGCCATCAACGAGATAGCTACTCAAAGTAGCCTTTGGGACTATATGGACAATAGCCATACCAAAAAAGAGTCAGCAGTAGGTCTTGATATGGGAGTAACCTACACCCTACCCCACAACGCTCTAAAGAGTAAACTCTCTTTGGCTCTTTTAAATATAGGGAACACATCATTTAAAAAACTTGGCAAATTAGAACAAACCACTACAGTAGGTCTCTCTTTAGAACCCAATAATACTTTTATAAAAATAGACTATCTAGATAATCATCTACGAGCAGATATGAGTAAAGAGTTTTTTAATCAAAAGCTAAAGCTTCATACAGGAGTTATATACAATGCCCTCTCTCTAGGGTTAAGCTATAAATTTTCTATTTTTAAAGTTGCTATTTTTAGCTATAAAGTAAAAGAGTACAATCAGAAAGAAGAGAGAAAAAATGAACTATCTTTGGGGGTAACATGGTAAAAAAAATTCTATATATTCTACTGGCAACAGTAGTCTTAATAACCATCTATTTAACAATCTTTGAGCTTCTGCTTTATAACTTTCATTCGCCACTTAACAGTGAAATAAGCAATCCTATAGCCCATCAATCAACATGGACATATCTTTTAAAACAGCACTATGTGACCTTTATAGATAGTGATATTTTTACAATTCACGAAAAAAGACACCTACTAGATGTAAAAAAACTCTTTGAACAGACACATACTCTATGGATAACTTTTTTAAGTATGACACTTGCTATACTAAGTATAACTCTGTTGAAGTATAGCATTCATCTTAAAAGAATACTAAAAGGCGTTGTTATTATGGGCATAATAGGACATACAGTTCTTCTATTATTAGCACTCAATTTCTTAACAAATTTTAAGCTATTTCATACCCTGCTCTTTACGCCAAACACATGGCAATTTGCAAAAAACTCTCCTCTAATAGAGTGGTTTCCGATTCTCTATTTTCAAGAGTTCGTTATCCTTTTTATGATAATAAGTTTCTCTATTTTTGTCCTGTTACATCGTAGATTAAAAAAAGCCTATTCTCTCTCTTAAATTCATATTAAGAGAGATTAAATTTTACACCTGAAACTTTACAATCTTTGTCTGAGAAAAAGGAATTCCCATATTGTATGTACTAAATGGAATAATCCGTGTTGGTTCAATCATAAAGTTGCACTCTCTTTTAATATTGATAGCATCAAAATTGACAATATCAGAAAACTCCGAGATAACCAAGCGATAGACATTTTCATAACCCATATCAGCAGGTCTTAAAAAGTCGGGCCAACAGCAGAAGAGTTTCTGTTTTATCTTATCTTTTATAATCCCCTCTCCCATTGCGGTATCAAGGCTTACTGTATCGATAACAGCCTTTACAAATTCATGGTCTCGCTCAAAAGTTACCGTTCCTCGATGCTCTGTAATTAGCTCTTTTGGAAGTTGACCTGTCACAGGCATAAGTTGGGCAAAAGAGTCTCCATTTTCGTCAAGACCCATCACTTTGGATGCATACCCCACACCAATTTTATGGGGGTCACAAGGCAAGGGAATCATATCATCTGAACTAAATGGATTATTTTTATCATCAATAATAATTTTTCTAATCTCTGAAAGGGTTATTCTAAAGTCGCCATTAGCATTGATGCGTCCTGCCTCTTGAACAGGCTGAAAAACAATACCTCTTACACATCTATAGCGTCTTGAAAACTCTATAATATCAGGAATTTCATATTCATTTAACCCTTTTTTAACCACAACAACCAAAGTGGTAGAGATTTTATACTTCTCTAACATCGCCAACGCTTTTAAACGAATATCTACCATATCTCTGGCTCTTAAATCTTTTAGCACTTTAGGGTCAAGTGAATCAAATTGCAAATAAACCTCAAATCCTCCACCCAATTTTTTAAGCTCTTTTACAAAACTCTCATCTTCGGCTATTTTTATTCCATTGGTATTGAGCATAAGGTGTCGAACAGGGGATTTTTTGAGGTATTGTAAAATCTCTATAATCTGAGGATGTGTGGTTGGCTCTCCTCCTGTTACTTGAATCAAATCAGGTTCACTTTCGGTCTCTAAAAGCGTTGCTAACATCTGTTCAATATCCTCCATACTGCGATGGTTACCCAAACCTGGTTCAGCACTATAGTAGCAGATATTACACTTCATATTACACTCATCAGTAATATTAAAAAGAGCCAAACAGGGATGGTTTTGATGTTGAGGGCAAACCCCACAATCAAAAGGACACCCTTTTAAGACTTTGGTCAAAGGCTTTTCAGGTAAATCAGGCTTTTTAAGATACTCATCACACTTTTTAAAATACTCATAATCGGTAGAGATTTTAACCATAGACTCTCCACATTTGGGACAAAATTTTCGTAAAAAAACTTCATTATCTTTGGTTACAATATGCGTATCAATCAGATGATTTAAATTACCACATTGATGGCAAAAACTTTGAGTTGCTGTTAAAAATAGGTCATACTTATCTGAATAAAATGCCATAAAAAATCCTTAAAACTATTTTGCTAACCACATAAAAGGGAAAAGCACTGCTCCTGCCAAAATGAGCCCTGCATCAGCTGTTACCGACAATGGAGTCATTACAACCTTATAGAGTGTTACATCGCCCTCTTTTTTAAAGGTTCTAATAGTCAAAGGCATAGGTTGTGTTAACTTTGATGCTTGTTGATTCACTTGACCATTGGCAAGATAGCGTTTTCCTTCTAATGTATAGTTATTCATATAAATTGCCTCTTCACTTCTTACAGGAACACTCTCCCCTTTTGCCACAATCCGTGGAGGAATACTATACGTTCTAAATCCATGATTTAACAGATAAGAGAGCTGTTCAGGGTTCAAAGTAGCTTTAGCAAACTCTACATGAATATCTGTTCTCATCTGATTATCTTTATCAAGCATCACAGATGCACCCACTTCAAGATTGCTCTGTCTAAGATTCAAGAACTCTTTATGCTTTAATAAATCAATAAAAGTAGCTGTATTTTTATCAAAAATATAGTGATATTTATTACCCAAAAAAGCAATTTTATCCACTTTAGGACTCATATAAAAAGCTATAATTTGCTCATTATAAGTATTGGAAACTGTTCCATTTCTCCATAGTGATTTGGTAACACACCCCATAGAGGAGAACCCAATAACCATAACCAAAATAAATAGTTGAATCCATTGTTTATAATATCTCACACTCTTCTCCTGACAACAAATTATTTAAAATTAACACATGCCATAAATAGGGCAAAAATAAGTAAAAGAGGAATCCCAATTGTTAAGAAATAAGCCAATCCAACTTTTCCAACTCGATAGACCAATGCAGAGGTTACAATAAGCGTATAGTAGATAGCCACTCCACCTACAATATCTTGGTCAAATCGTACCTCAATAAGAACAAATAATAGACATATCGAGATTAAAATATGAATAAGAAATAGAAATGATTTAATATATGATTTTGTCATCTACTACCTTTCTTAAGAAAATATAGGGCATAAAGCATCAAACCTAAACAGAAAAACTGAAAGATATTCAATCCCAGCCATATAGTCTCATAGGGTTTCAGAAACTCCCAAGTAAATCGTTGGATAGAGTATACCAAGATAAATTGATAAAAAATTTTCTTTTCAAAGTAGTTTATATCTTTAATGTAAATCCAAATAACATAGATAAAAAAAAGTGCCATAACAGAAGATTCATAAAGCTGTACAGGGTGACGAAGCAGATTGTCGCCAAAATCATAACCTAATAAAAAGTGAGTCTCTATCCCATAGGTATAATCATCTAATCCTGCAAAAAAACAACCCAAACGACCAATAGCAATCCCTATTGCCAATGAAGGAACAGCATAAGCACCTGTTGAGCCTTGAATTTTCATAACTTTCTTAAAAATTTCAACAGCCACCACAGCACCAACTATTGCTCCCAGAACCGATTTACCTAAAAGAAAATGCTCTTGAGCTTCTAATGAGTAGTAGACATTTAATGAACCTATCACTATCGCTCCAATAAAGGCACCCATAATAACAACTGTATAATAGGCATAACGTATATTTTCATCAACAATAAGTGGCTCTTTAGGACAAAAAACTCTCCATGTTAAAAAGGTACCAACACTATAAGCTAAAAGATCAAAAAAAAGATGTATTTCCAATTAATATCTATCTAGATGATTCATATAGAAGTAACTAGCACTCTGATAATATCCAATAGTATCTTGGATATCTTTCTCTTGTGCTGTTCTCTCTTTATAGAGATTACCCTTTAGTTCTAACTTCTCAACATCAAAAGCCTTAACCGCTCCATTAGGAAGAAGCATCGTTAAGATATCATCTTGATATAAACCAAGCTTTTGGTAATTCCCCACCAATGCTCTCTCTCTAAACTCACTACTCAAAATATCTTTTCCATAAAATTTACTCTTATAGTTCCAATTCATAAGAGCAAAAAGAGTTGGAGCCAAATCAATCTGAGAAGAGAGTTTACTAACCAGTTTTGGTTTAACCAATTTTGGAGCATAAATCATAAATGGAATCTTATATCGATAGAGTGGCAACTCATTTTTACCTGCACTACCACCATTGTGATCGGCAACAAAGACAAAGAGTGTATTATCAAACCAAGGTTTTGTCGAAGCTTTTTTTAGAAACTCATTAATAGCATAATCTGTATACTTCACACCACCACTTCGTCCTGTATGGCTAGGAATATCTATTTTACCTTCAGGATAAGTATAAGGGCGATGGTTAGAGGTAGTCATAACAAACGAGAAAAAAGGTTGCTTTTTAGCATAAGATTTATCTGCCTCTTTCATACTTTTATCAAATAAATCTTCATCACAAACACCCCACACATTAGCAAAGTGAATTTCATCTTCTTGAAAGGATACTCTATCAACAATAGTAAAAGCATTATTAGAGAAATACTCATTCATATTATCAAAATAACCATGTCCTGCATAGATAAACTTATTATCGTACCCTTTCTCTTTGAAAACCCACCCTATTCCAAACATATTGTGATTATCAGGTCGTTTTACAATACTTCTTCCTGCTGTTGGTGGGACACTCATAGTCACGGCTTCCATTCCTCGAACTGTTCGTGTACCTGTTGCAAAGAAGTTATTAAAGAAAAGAGATTTTTGAGCTAATGCATCAATATGAGGTGTAAGATTTTCATCATTTCCAAAAATATCCATATACTCAGCACTCAAACTCTCTATCATAATCAGCATAACATTTGGTTTTTGTTCATCAGCTTTTGCAGTTAATACTCTTAGGCTATTATTTAAATCTTCAGAGACGAATTTACTATTTTCTGTCTTTACCAATGAGCGATAGTGCTTTAAAACCTCTTTATTATCAGCAACTTTATAAAACTCATAATAATTTAATTCATTATTTCTAAATGCCGAAAACAGAGAGTAGAAACCATTTTTAGCCAACTCTTGATTGTAGCGATTATCGGTTACAGATAAAGCAATATCTTGTTTATGAAGTACTGTAAAAAAGATTGTTGGAAGTGTTAAAAGAAGAAGTGTAGGAATAAGACGACGCTTATAGTTACTCTTGTCATTAAAAAGTTCTTCAAAATTATTACTCTTTTTAGCCATTAGATAGAAGATGAAAGCTGTAATTACAAAAATAACACTTAGCAACAGTGGCATAGGGTAAGACTCTTGAATATTCCTAATTACTTCATGTGTATAGACCAAATAATCTACCGCAATAAAGTTAAATCGTTTTCCAAATTCTTCCCAAAAAAACCACTCGCTCACACCATTAAATACAACTCCATAAAGTACTCCAAAAAAGATTAAAAGCGAAATAAATTTATGAATTTTAGAGTTAAATACTCTTCGAGGAACAAGAAAAAGATAGATAACAAAAGGGATAATATAGTAAAAATATGCCACAACATCATAAAAGAAACCAACCAAATAGAGTTTTAAAAGTTCAATGGGAGTGGTATCAATCAAAGAAAAAGAGTGAAACAGCAATGCAGACCGAGAGAAAAAACTAATGGCAACAAAAACTATAAAAAAATAAAATAAAAATCTATATCGACGCATATATAACCTTGTTTTGTATATAAAAGCTTATCATACCCTCTTTTTTTGAAGAGATAATCTATTTTTGCTAAATTTAATACTTAAGTATAACAGAAAAAATCACATTATATGAGTTACAACTTATTTATATGTTCAAGAATTTAAATAAAAATAGGAGATGTTCTTAGAATATAACTTTATATATATAAAGTTTATATTTTATATTTTTTTCAATAAGACGCAAGTTTTTCCTATTTATAATAGAGGTAACATCTACTATAATAAAGGAGTAATTATGTTTTCAAGGTTAAAAATAATACTATTAATGACCACTTTTTTGTTTATACTAACTGCCTGTCAAAAAGAGTCTCCACTGCCTAAGATTATTGATTTTATCGTAAAAAAAGAGCCCAAAATACAAAGTAACTTCTATACAGAGGTACGAGAAAATAATTCATCTATCCCTGATATTTATGGTACCTACAATTTAATTGAAGGTCTATATACTTATGGGAATCAAGGTGCTGAAAAAAAAGAAAAAATAGAGTTCTCAACAATTGTGATTGAGCAACTCTCAAAGAATGAATTTGGCTTTTATTATGTGACTAAATTAAAGAATTCTTTGGTTAATAGCTATTTTGGAGGCTTTACCTATAAAGATGGTAAATTCTATCAAAAAGTGATTGATTACCCATCAACTAATACGTTATTAAGAGATAATATTACTCTTGTTAAGAGTGGAAACCTTTTACGATTAACAGTTAAAGGATTAGATCAAAAACGGACTATACTATGGGGAAGAAGCAGGACAGAAACACCTGAAATTCTCCAAGAGCTTGAAGAGGAAAAGAGAGCCTATCTATCACTCTATAAAAAGAATCTATTTCCATAATAGTATTTTGTTATAATTTCTAAAAATTTTATAACAAAGAGATATTATGCATGGAATAGTTGTTCACTACAATAGTGAAAAAGGGTATGGTTTTATAGATTCAAAAGAGCACTCCGAAGATATATTTGTACATCACTCCAAAATAAAAAATACCTCTAGCCTCTCACAAGGTCAAGAGGTTGAGTTTGATATCACAACCTCATCAAAAGGGATTAGTGCAATCAATGTTATAGCTGGTTCAAAACAGCACTCTCCATATCTTATCTTTGGAATAGTCTCTGCTCTTCTTACAATAAGTATCTTTGCGATACTCTATCTATATTCACATATAAATCCAATAATTAGCTACCTTATTGCTATTAATATCACAACCTTTTTTCTTTATGGATATGACAAGATTATTGCCTCAACAGAGAGATTAAGAGTTCCAGAAAACAACCTTCATGCCTTGGCGATATTGGGTGGTTCTCCTGCAGGACTATCTGCCCAAAAATTCTTTAGACATAAAACAATAAAAGGCTCTTTTCAGCTTGTCTATTGGATTATTGTCTTTGGACAAATTGGGCTTATCTACTGGTTAAAGTAAAAGCTATTTTGTTAAAGGTTTTGACAAGTTCAAATCACGAACACCCCAACGAACCTTTGCCATAAAGGCATCGCCTGGATCAGACTTCTCTGTGCGGTAGCCTTTATCCATCTCTAACCACATCTCACTGCCCTCCATCTCTCGATACTCATGATGCCCAATCATTGTTGTAATAGAAGGATACTTTGCTTTTAAGTAACGAATCAACTCCATATTGGACTTAAGTTGAGCCGAGGTTAGGTCATCTTTTTTATTCCCTTTTCCACCTACATTTTCAACACCAATACTATAGTAATTTAGTCCAATTACATGACGTGCCATCCAATTTTCTGGCATAAGCCGATAGATTGTACCATCTCGTTTAATCAAAAATTGAGCCGATACATTTAAGGCACTCGCTTTAACAATATCTTTTCTATCACTAAAAAGTTTCTGAGGCTTCAGGCGGTTAAAACTCTTTTTAAAACTCATGTCTGCTGTCCAATGAAGAACTATAATTCTTGGCTCTATCTCAATAGTATCTACATCAAATCCATAGTGAGTTTTAATATACGACTTGGTCATATCAATTCTCTCTTGCCCAAAATCTATAGGTTTATCTATAATTTTTAACTCATTTGCTGAAGTGATCGTAAATAGCGTAGTTAACGCCAATAATATTTTATTCATTATTTTAATTCCTTTATTATAAAGTGGGCAATTTTTGATGCCACCTGTTTAAGTCGTGGTCTCAACCACGCTGTCTGTTTGTCACACGTTATCTCTCCAAGTTCTAAAACCAAAAAACCTTTGGTTGTATTGACTTGTGAAAACCCATAATAGTGCGAAAGATTTTTGGTAAAATTATCTCTATGCCAACGAAAAGGAAAAAAACGTCGATACTCTCTTTTCCATGACCTTGCCAAAGCTCTAGAGCATCGTGTTCCATTATGTCCAATAGATGCACCTGTAGCACAAGGTCGTGCTGACCCATCAAAGTGAATGGCTACGGCAATTTCAGCATTAGCAATAGGAATTCTAGCACCAACTAACTCAACGTCAATCCCCTTAGATTCCAAAATTCTCTCTACCTCTTTGGCAACTTTTTCGTTCCAATCTCGCTCTTTTATTCCCTTATATACAGAACCTGTATTTCCCGTTAATCTACCCACATGACCAGCTTGGATTAAAACCGTTGTGTTAATTACCCGATTATTCCAAATTCCAATCAAAAGGAGTAGAAATAACCCCCCAATAAAAAGATTTAATACCTTTCTTGAACTCACACTTTTCCCTTATCGATAAATCAGATACCTTTGACGTATAGTTTTAAATCGACTTAGCCCCTTTTGCCAACTCTTTTTTATCTGTTTTATACTTTTTCCTACTATTATCTGTTGTCGTAACTTTGACGAGCCTGATAGTTTATCAATAAAGTTGTTTTTTAGAAAGAACTTCTTCTTATATGGGTAGTTTCTGTAAGCATCCAAGATATAATTAAGGTTAATGCCACTTGTAGGCTTAATTTTAACCCATCTTAAGCTAGCCCCATAACATCGCTTATCTTGATACTTTGGATGTTTCGCACCCTCACGAGAGATAGGCTTAAAAGAGAACTCTCTTTTTTTATAATAAGGGCTTCCATAGACTTGAAACTGCATTGTTGTTCCACGCCCTGCCGATAGAGGAGTTCCTTCAAAAAAAGCCAATGATGGATATAAATAAATAGATAAATCATTGGGTAAATTTGGCGAAGGTTTTACAGGCAAAGAGTATGGTGTAGTGTGGGTATAGTTACCCAAATGAACCACTTGCAAGTTTGCTTTTCTATGCCCCTTTAACCACCCCTCTCCATTAATCATAAGAGCATACTCACCTATAGTCATTCCATACAAAATTGGCACAGGGTGCATCCCAACAAATGACTTATATTTTAAATTTAAAACTTCGCCATCGATACGCCCTCCATTAGGATTGGGTCTATCCAACACAATCACAGGAATTCCAGATTCAGAAGCTGACTCCATAATATAATGAAGGGTTGAGAGATAAGTGTAAAAACGTACCCCCACATCTTGAATATCAAATAGAAGAATATCAATATTTTTCAAATCTTTTCGTGTTGGCTTTTTATGCTTTCCATAAAGCGAAACAATAGGCAGACCTGTCTGTGCATCAACACCGCTTTTTAGGTGCTGTCCAGCATCAGCTTTACCACGAAATCCATGCTCAGGAGCAAAGATTTTCACAACATTCACTTGATTACGCAAGAGATAATCAACAAGATGCTCTCCTTGAATTAGTGAAGATTGATTGACCACTAAGGCAACATTTTTCCCTTTAAGCTTAGGTAGATACTCTGAGCTATTCTCAGCACCTGTAATAATATTTGCAAAAAGAGAGAGTGAAAAAATAAGAAAAAGAAGAACTGTTTTTTTTAACATAGTGTTTACTTTAAAATTTGGTATCTATTCCCCTCTTATCCCCGCATAGGAGTACAGTTCAAAGAAGAAAAAGATGATTATAGCTAGTGGCTCGTTAATTCCTGCTACTCTGTGCCACGTAAAAAGAGTATATAGATTATTTGTAGAGGAATTGTATAATTTAATGTCACACTGTCTTATTTGAATCAGAAGAACGTTTTTTTAACATTCCCTCCATACTTAAATAACTATTTAATGCACCTATATAAGCTCTTGCACTTGCCAACATCGTATCAATATGCAATCCATGACCAATAATCGCTGGCTCTTTTTCAGAGAATGAGACCTTAACTGTTACAGAAGCAAGTGCATCTTTTCCCTCGCTTACTGAGCTAACTTTGTAATCTAATAATTTTCCATTAAAGCCTGAAATTCTATCAATTGTTTTAAAAATAGCATCTATCGTTCCCTCGCCTATTCCCGCTTCAACAATTGTCTCATCATCTTTTTTAATCTTAACTACCGAACTTGGAGTTCCTTCAGAAAAGTCCATTAACTGCAATGAAATCAACTCATAAATTTGTGTCGATTTAGTCATCTCATTGGTTACCAAGGCTCTTAAATCTGCATCAAAAATATCTTTTTTTCTATCTGCCAAGATTTTAAAACGAGCAAATGAGGCATTTAATGCCTCTGACTCTAAACTAAATCCTAACTTTGCCAACTTATTTTTAAACGCTGCCCTTCCCGAGTGTTTACCCAATACCAATGTATCATCTTTTACTAAACCTATACTCTCTGGACTCATAATCTCATATGTCTCACGGTTTTTCAACATACCATCTTGATGAATCCCACTCTCATGAGCAAAGGCATTTTTACCCACAATAGCTTTGTTTGGTTGTGGCTCTATTCCCGTGATATTAGCAATTAAGCGACTTGCTGGATAAATCTCTTTGGTATTGATATTGGTCTTAAAGTCAGAAAATATATCCCCTCTAACTTTTAATGCCATTACAATCTCTTCTAACGCTGCGTTTCCTGCCCGTTCTCCTAAACCATTAATAGTACACTCAACCTGTCTGGCTCCATTAACCACAGCCTCTAATGAGTTCGCCACACCTAAACCCAAGTCATTATGGTTATGTACCGAGATAATTGCTC
>Ga0256827_10000457_pt1 | contig 25401 bp, 26 predicted proteins | sample CV84metaG_FD_185977 | JGI IMG/M metagenome (GOLD analysis project Ga0256827, IMG submission 185977) | Hydrothermal vent microbial communities from East Pacific Rise, Pacific Ocean - CV84 | ecosystem: Environmental > Aquatic > Marine > Hydrothermal vents | place: Pacific Ocean: East Pacific Rise...
AGTTTTTTAACTACTTTACTAACATATGGAGCAGAAGTTATATATGTGTTTTCGTAACCATTATTATTAGTAATACCTAATACTTTGGCATGACATTCTGCACAATTTTTATTAAAAAGTTGTTCGCCTTTAGTTAATGCTTTTATTGAAGTTTTAGTTTTATCTTGTTTAATGATATTGTCTTCTTTATAGTTATATAAAAAGTTTGTTAGTTTAACTATTTGTTGATCATTTATTGTACCTTCAAGTGAAGGCATAAGACCATATTTTTTGATCGCTTTTTTACCATATAGAGATTTTCTTTTATCAGGGTTTTTTATATACTCTTGTATAAATTTTGTAAACTCTTCTTTAGAATTAGTTTCTAGTTTAAGTTTTTTAACTACTTTACTAACATATGGAGCAGAAGTTATATATGTGTTTTCGTAACCATTATTATTAGTAATACCTAATACTTTGGCATGACATTCTGCACAATTCTTATTAAAAATATCTTTACCTGTTTCTTGTGATTGAGCAAATAAAACTGTACTAAGCAACAAAGGTAATGTTATTAAGATTTTCATTTTGTCCTCCTTGGTGAACATTTTTTGATTTTAACAAAAATATTCTTCTTATAATCTTAAATTATTTTAATTATTATAATTATTAATCTAAACAAAAAATTACTGGATAATATATTAAAGTACAGAATATAAAATTTTGTATATGGATAGTTGTTTTGGATATAATACTTCACATTTTACACATATAGGTTAGATATGATTAAATACGAGTTAAACTCTAAGTATGATTTAAAATTTAGAGATTATTTATTTGATATAGAAATATTTTTCACACAAAATGATACAACTATACATAAAGCTAGAAATGAATTAAAAGTTATTAAATTTGGTGGTATTAGCAGTATTGTTAAATCTTTTAAAGTTCCAAATATAATAAATAAAATAGCATATACATATTTTAGAGATTCAAAAGCAAAAAAATCATATCTTTACTCATTAAAGATAGCTGAATTTACTCCATCACCTATAGGATATATAGAATTTTTTAAAAATGGTTTGATAGATAATAGTTATTTTATAAGTGAAGAGTTTAGATATGATTTTACTATTAGAGAACCACTTTTAGATAAATCTTTTAAGGATAGAGAAGAAATTTTTAAAGCATTCGCACGATTTACATTTGAACTTCACAATAAAGAAATATTTCATAATGATTATTCTCCTGGAAATATATTGATAAAAAAAGATAAAACAGGATATATTTTTAAAATAGTAGATATAAATAGAATGAAGTTTACAATCTTAAATGCAGAAAAAAGAGCAGAAAATTTTTCAAAACTATGGGCTAGTGAGGATGAACTTAATATTATTTCGGATGAATATTTAAAATATTATGATTGTAGTATTGATTTTAAATCTCAAGTGATATATTATTCTCAAAAAAATAAAAAAATAAAAAATTTTAAGAAAAGATTGAAAGGAAAAAAAATTAATGATTAATATATCAAATATTTCATGTGTAATTATTGCTAAAAATGCAGAAAAAACTATAGATAAAACATTAAAATCATTAATTTCATTTAATGAAGTTATAGTATATAGTAATGATTCAGTGGATGATACAGATAATATAGCTAAATCATATAAAAATGTAAAATTAATACAAGGTGAATTTTTAGGTTTTGGTGAAACAAAAAATAAAGCTGCATCATATGCTACAAACGAATGGATATTGTCTTTAGATTCGGATGAAGTCTTAAGTGAAGCTTTTGTAAACGTATTAAAAAATATAGATTTAAAAAGTACAAATGTATATTCTATAACACGTGAAAATTATTACAAAGATCAATTAATTAAATATTGTTGGGGAGATGATATTATAGTTAGAATATATAATAAAAATATAACATCATTTAATACTAAAAAAGTACATGAATATGTGTTAAGTAATACTCTTAATATAGTAAATATAGAAGAAGCAGTAAAACATTTTCCATATTCTAGCATAAGTGATTTTATAGTTAAATTGGATAGGTATTCAACTATTTATGCTCAAGATAATGTTGGACGAAAAAAATCATCACCTTTTAAAGCTTTTTTTAATGCCAATTTTTCTTTTTTTAAAACTTATTTTCTAAAAAGAGGTTTTTTAGATGGTTATGCTGGATTAATTATAGCATTTTCTCATATGGCAACTAATTTTTATAAGTATATGAAACTTTATGAATTGAATAAAGAACAAAATTAATAGTAGATGGAGTAAGATTGAAAGAGATTGTAAAAAGATTTTGGCCTTATATAAAAGAGTATAAATTTTATTATTTATTGGTGATTTTTGGTGGAATTCTTATAGTATTTTCTACAGCTGCTAGTGCTCACATTATGAAACCATTAATGGATGATATGTTTATAGCTAAAAAGAAAGAGATGCTTTACTTGATTCCACTTGGGTTAATAGGTATATACCTAACTAAAGCTGTTGGAAAATATATACAAACAGTATTTATGGAGTATATAGGTCAAAGTATAGTGACAAGATTTAGAGAAATACTTCTTCGTAAAATAATTACACATGATATGGCATATCTCTATCAAAATAGAAGTGGTGAACTTATCTCTCGAATAACTAATGATATAGGTCGTATACAGTTTTTTGTATCAAATATGCTTCCGGATATGTTTAGAGATTTATTAGCAGTAATAGCACTTGTTGGATATATTATTTATTTAAATCCTATGTTGTCATTTTATACATTGATAGTTATTCCTTTGGCAATAGTACCTCTTATGCAAATTGCAAGAAGATTAAAAAAATATTCACATCGTTCTCAAGCAAAGAATGCAGATGTTGTGACTCGTCTTACAGAAGTTTTTAACAATAGTGAGATTATCAAAGCAAATGCTACTGAAGATTTTGAATTAGCACGTTTTGATGAGCAAAATTGGCAGTTTTTTAAGATAAATATGAAAACAGTGTATGTTGGTGCTATCGTATCACCAATTATGGAAGTACTTGGGGTAATGGGGTTAGCTGCTGTTATTTATGTTGGTGGAAAAGACGTTTTTAATGGTGATATGAGTGTTGGTGAGTTTACAGCTTTTATTACAGCAGTTGGACTTGTGTTTGAACCTATAAGAAAACTTAGTGGAACATATGCAAAGATTCAGGATGCACTTGCTGCTAGTGAAAGAGTTTTTAATGTTTTAGATAGTGAGATTACTATTAAAGATGGAGATAAAGTTTTAGATGATGATATAAAAACCATAGAATTTTATAAAGTTAAACTTTGTTATGAAGATTCTTATGCTCTAAATGATATAACATTAAGCATAAAAGAGGGTGAAAAGATAGCTTTGGTAGGTGATAGTGGTGGTGGAAAATCTACATTTATAGGTATGTTATTAAGATTTTATGATCCAGATTATGGTGTTATTAAAATTAATGGTATTGATATAAAAGAGTTTAGTTTAAGATCTTTGAAACATCATATATCTTTAGTAACACAAAGAGTTTATATATTTCAAGATACTCTTGCAGCAAATGTTGCATATGGCGAGTATAATATCAATAGAGAAAAAGTTATAAATTCTTTAAAACTGGCAGATGCGTATGAATTTGTTGAAAATTTGGAAAATGGTATAGATACTCTCATGAGTGAAGCAGGTAGTAATTTGTCAGGTGGACAGCGTCAAAGGATAGCTATAGCTAGGGCTATATATAAACATTCATCTTTATTACTTTTTGATGAAGCTACATCAGCACTTGATAATGAAAGTGAAAAGAGAATACAAAAATCTCTTGATAAGTATACAAAAGATAAGATAACTATTACTATAGCACATAGACTTACAACAATAGAAAATTCAGATAAAATACTAGTTATGCAAAAAGGAAAGATAGTTGCTAGTGGTACACATAAAGAACTTTTATTAACCAGTGATGTGTATAAAAAATTGTCAGGAGAGTTACAAAAGTAACTTTTATCTATTTATTAATAAATTTTAGAGATAATCGCGTAATAGAAAAGGAAAACCATGAATTTAGATTTCGCAAAATTTACAAAGTATTCAAAACCAGGTCCTAGGTATACTTCATACCCAACAGCATTAGAATTTAGTGATTCATATATGTATAATGAGTATATAAAAAAATTGGAGTCTCAAGATTCATCGAGACCATTAAGTTTGTATTTTCATCTTCCATTTTGTAAAAATGCCTGTTACTTTTGTGGATGTAATGTTGTTTTTACTTCTAAAGAGGATAAGATGCTTCGTTATATCGAGTATCTTAAACGAGAACTTCAGATACTCTCAAAACATTTAGATTGCAAACGCGAAGTAATTCAGATGCACTTTGGTGGAGGAACTCCAACATTTTTCTCAGCAGAACAACTTAAAGTAGTTATCGATGAGATAAAATCATACTTCCCAAATTTTGTAAAAGGTGCAGAGATATCTTGTGAGATAGATCCTCGTCATATAAATGAAGATCAGATGCGCGTTATGAGTGAGGCTGGTTTTAATCGTGTAAGTTTTGGTATACAGGATTTTAATGAGAAAGTTCAAGTTGCAGTGCATCGCGTACAACCATACAATGTTACAAAAGATGCGATGGATTTGGCTAGAAAGTATAATATGGTCTCTGTAAATACTGATCTTATATATGGATTACCATTTCAAACACTTGAGACTTTTAAAGAAACTTTATCTTTAGCTTTGACACTAAATCCAGATAGGTTTGCAGTATTTAATTATGCTCATGTGCCTTGGCTTAAAAAGACAATGAGAAAGATAGATGAAACAACACTTCCTCGTCCAGATGAGAAACTTCAAATTATGCAGTACACTATAGACTTTTTAACATCAAATGGTTACAAGATGATAGGTATGGATCACTTTGCTAAACCAGAAGATGAGTTGTTTAGGGCTATAAAAAAAGGTGAGCTTCATAGAAATTTTCAAGGATACACTACAAAAGGTGGAGCAGATTTAATCGGTGTTGGCCTTACTTCCATCGGTGAAGGTGTAGATAGTTATAACCAAAACTTTAAAGATATGCCATCATACGAAGCAGCTATAGATGCTGGAAAACTACCATTTGAGAGAGGTGTTGTTTTAAATGAAGATGATCAGATAAGACAATACGTTATTATGGAATTAATGAGTAACTTTAAGTTAAATATTAAACGTTTTGAGAAAATATTTAATGTTAAGTTTAATAGTTATTTTGCGGATGCAATAGAAGAATTGAAGCCTTTTGTTGATGATGGACTTATAACTATGAATTCAAAGCAGATAGTGTGTTCTCAAACAGGAACACTTCTTATAAGAAATATTGCTATGCCTTTTGATGCTTATATGCATCAGCATAAAGCTTCTCAAAAGACATTTTCAAAAACGGTTTAATAGATGGATAAAAATTTAGAAGATATTTTTAGTTTTGATGAAATTGCAGATGATTGTGTCAAGTGTGGAAAGTGTATCCCAGTTTGTACTATTCATAATGTAAATGCAGATGAAGTTACCTCTCCTCGTGGTTTCATAGATTTACTTGGTGCATATAAACGAGGAAATCTTGAGTTAGATAAAATTGCTAAAGAGATATTTGAATCCTGTTTTTTATGTACTGCTTGTGTTGAGGTCTGTCCAAAGTCACTTCCTACAGATATGATAATAGAGCAAGTTCGCTCAGATATAGCACAAAAGTATGGCATAGCTTGGTATAAAAAAGCATTCTTTTTACTGCTTCGTCATAGATGGCTTAACGATATAGCTTTTAAACTTGGATGGGCATTTCAGACATGTGGATTTAAGATAAAAGCAGAAGCAGATTCTATGAACTCGCGTTTTAATTTTCCAATGCTAAAGACAGATAGAACTCTACCAAGCCTAAGAAGAGTCTCTTTTTTGAATGCTCATAAAGAAAATATAAATAATGGTGGAAAAAGAAAAGTAGCCATATTTATAGGATGTTTGGGGAATTATAACTATAGAAATGTAGGAGATTCTCTCTTAGAGATACTTAAGTATTTAGAGATAGATGCTTTTTTAGCAAAATCTCAAAAGTGCTGTTCTGCACCTGCTTACTTTACAGGTGATTTTGATACAGTTGATCATAATGCTAAGTTCAATATAGAGTATTTTGAAAAGTTTGCTGATGATGTTGAGGCTATTATAGTTCCAGAGGCTACTTGTTCTGCTATGTTAAAGATAGATTATGAGCACTATTTTCATGATCAGCCAGAGTGGCAAGCAAGAGCAAAAACTGTTATGAGTAAGGTTTTTATGGCTACAGAGTGGTTACAAAATCATACAGATTTAGAGAAGATACTTGCACAGAAAAAACAAGACACAAAGATAGTTACATATCATGATCCATGTCATGCAAGAAAAATGCAAGGGATACATGAAGAGCCTAGAAACCTTGTAAGACAAAACTATAAGATAGTAGAGATGAGTGATCCAAACTCATGTTGTGGTTTTGGTGGTGTTACTATGCAGAGTGAGAAGTATCACTTTGCAAAAGCAGCAGGTGCTCCAAAAGCAGCTATGATAAAAGAGACTCAGGCAGATATAGTGAGTGCTGAGTGTAGTGCATGTAGAATGCAGATAAATAACTCTATGGGACTTGCTGGCGTTGAGACTGTTTTTAAAAATCCTATAGAGTTGATAGCCGAGGCATTGAAGAGATAATGGAGCATTTTGTTTGGGGTGTTGATCCTGTAGCTATACATCTTGGTAGTTTTAAAGTATATTGGTATGGGATGCTTTTTGCTGGAGCTATTTTAGCTGGTTTAGAGTATATGAAGTGGGTATATAGACAAGAGAGTAAAGATGTAGATGAATTAGAAACTATGTTTTTGTATATTACTATAGGTATAGTAGTTGGTGCAAGGCTTGGACATTGTTTATTTTATGATCCTACATTTTATTTTGCACATCCTATGAAGATATTTGCTGTATGGGAAGGTGGTTTAGCTTCTCATGGAGGTGGACTTGGTGTCATCATAGCACTCTATCTCTATGTAAAAAAGTATAAACTTAACTATATGTGGTTACTCGATAGAGTAGCTATTCCTACTGCTCTTTTTGGATTTTTTGTACGTATGGGTAACTTTATGAACTCTGAAATAGTTGGGAAACCTAGTGAAGTGCCTTGGGCTATTGTATTTTCACGAGTTGATATGTTACCACGTCATCCAGCACAACTTTATGAGGCTATCTCTTATCTGAGTATTTTTATAGTTTTGACACTTATATATAAATTTAAAAGAGAAAGGCTAAATCATGGTTTTTTATTTGGTCTGTTTTTAGTTCTTGTCTTTAGCGTACGTATCTTAGTGGAGTTTGTAAAAGTAAAACAAGCAGATTACGATACTAGCTTTTTGATGATGAGTACAGGTCAAGCCTTGAGTGTTCCTTTTCTTCTTATAGGTTTTGGACTAATGTTCTGGAGTTTTAAAAAGTAGTGGAAAAAGCAATATTTATATATCTTACATTTATTAATATAGCTGCTTTTATCGTTTACAGTATTGATAAGTTTTTATCTAAAGGGACAAAGTCGAGAATATCAGAAAAAGAGTTACATACTTTTGCTATTATCGGTGGGTTTTTAGGTGCTACTTTAAGTATGGCAATATTTCGGCATAAAACATCAAAAAATTCTTTTTTAATAAAACATATACTCATACTTTTAGTGTGGATAATGTGGATAGTATATTATTTTATTGAGATAAATGAATTGAACTTTATAAAAGATATTTGATATTACCTTTCACTTCTATGTTTTTTCTTATCTTTTTCAACTGATGACTTCCAAAAATGGTTTACTGCCCAGTAAGCAGATATAGAACCAAATATAGAATATAGGGCTGTTCCAAAATATAGTGGTATAAATATTTTACTAAGATTGTTTGAAAACCATTCTAGTGTCATCTCTACAGGTTCAGGTTCTATTCCTAGTAAGAAAGATCCAGTTAAATACTCCATATAGTACATGGGTGGCATTGTAAATGGATTACTAAGCCAGCACATTGCAAGTGCTATAGGAACATTAAATTTGAATAAAGGCATAAAAAGTAGTACAGCAGCCATCTGCATAGGCATAGGGATAAATGCTATAAATATCCCTAAAAATACACCTCTACTTATCATTCTTCTATTTCCAGATAAAAATTCTGCTGGAATTTTAGATTTTTTTATAAAGGCTTTTAGTTTTTCATTTTTTGTAGTATTTTTAAGTGTTTTTCTTATCATATTTTATGCTTCATATTTTAGTGGTGAAGATTATATCCATAAAGAACTTATATTTTGTAAAATATGTTAAAATTCCATATATATTTATAAAAGGTGTTTTATGTCATTTGAAAAACTAGGAGTATTTAAGCCTTTGCTTGATGCTATACAAGAGTTAGGGTATAAAAACCCAACAATAATCCAAGAGAGAGCTATACCCTTAGTTTTACAAAAAAAAGATGTTTTTGCAACTGCACAAACAGGAACAGGTAAAACAGCTGCTTTTGCATTGCCTCTGCTTCAAAAGTTAAGAAAACCACAAGAGAGTAAGGGTGTCAGAGCGGTTATACTCTCTCCAACACGAGAACTCTCAATCCAAATATATGAAGATATAGCGAAGTTTGCTAAATATATGGATATAAAAACGATGATACTTGTTGGTGGAAAAGATTTAGAGAAACAAAAACAAAAACTCAAAGAAGGTGTAGAGATTATAATCGCAACTCCTGGGCGTTTAATGGAGCATACTCAAACAGGGCTTTCACTCAATGATGTTGAGGTTTTTATACTAGATGAAGCAGATAGGATGCTCGATATGGGTTTTACTAAAGATATCCGTACTCTTCATCCACTATTACCAAAAAAGCATCAAACACTTCTTTTCTCAGCTACATTTAGTGATAAGGTGCGAAAACTCTCAAAACTTATCTTAACAAAACCAGCTTTTATAGAGACAGCCAAAAAGAACACTACTGTAGATACTATTAACCAGATAGCGTATCAGGTAGATACAGATAGAAAAGCTGAACTTTTAGCCTATCTTATAGGCTCAAGAAATTATCCTCAAGTACTTGTTTTTACAAAAACAAAGGTTAGTGCAGATGTTCTCGTAGAGGAGCTAAAAAAAGATGGACTTAAGTGTGGAGTAATTCATGGAGATAAAACTAAGGCAAACCGTCTAAAAACTCTCACACAGTTTAAGGAGGGAAAATTTCGTGTGCTTGTTGCGACAGATATCGCTTCTCGTGGACTTGATATAGAGGAACTTCCTTATGTTATAAACTATGAACTTCCTTCTATCCCTGAAGATTATGTACATAGAGTAGGGCGTACTGGACGAGCTGGACGCGAGGGTGAGGCTATAACACTGATAGATATCTATGAGAAGTATGATATCAAAGATATAGAGAAACTTATAGGACAGAAAATTCCTAAAGAGGTAGTTGAAGGGTTTGAACCTGATCCAACTATAAGACGAAAAGATGTAGAAGATTTAAAGTTAAAAGCAGAACATAAAAATCCTAACGCCAAAAAAGAGCGAAAATACAATAAAAATACAACAAATATGCCTCAAACAAGAAAGCAGATGAAAGTGACGAAGAAAAAGAGAAAAACTACAAAGAGAGATTAAAAGTAGAGTTCAACCCTACTTTTAAGTTTAAAATTTAATTTGATATTGCACTATCCATGCATTATCTTTATATCCACCGATACCTTTCCATGTGTCTGTATCTCCACTAGCTAAAATATAGTTTAGAACAATTTTATGTGCATTACGGTTTCGTTTAGAATTTCTATCCATTTTTGCATCAAAAGGAGTTAGGTATATATTTACACCAAGATAAGTATTTCCTAAGTTATGAGTATCTACGTTATTCCCTTGTGTCTCAGATGCTTGTATATGTTTAATAGTTGGTTCCCATCTATTATTAATAGCATATTGAGCAGTAAAGCTAAATGCGTCTTGATCCACATCCTTTTTACCTTTTAGGTTATGTCCATTTATGTATTCAGCTTTAATATTTGCACCATTTAAAAAACTAGAGTCAAAACCTATGTCATATGACTCATAATTTTGAGTATCAGCAGTTAACTTAGTAGTAGCAAATGCTGCAAATGAATCTCCATTTGCATCAATAAGGCTATTATCTGCTTTATACACTTGTTGTCCATTAACACCACCAGCATTTTCTGAAACACCATATGAAGCTTCAATATGAAGTAGTTCTGTCCAATCAAACATTACACGAGCCGCATATGCATTTCCATTTCCCTCTTTTGCATTTGTTACAACTGCACTACGTCCAGCTTGGTTTGCTATCATGATATCATATCCAAAACCTTTCCATGCCTTTTCATGTCCCATCTCAAACCCATTAACTTTACCATAGTTGCCAAAGCCTATATCTCTACCAGATATCATAAGTCCCATATTTCTTTCTAGTACAAGCTTTTTATCAAGACCACGTTCTGCTATATCAAGATTCCATCCAGGCATTGTAAAACTCATACCATGAGGCATCTTAATAACACCAAGTTTTGGAGTGAATGCTTTGTTGAAGTGATAAGCAACAAATGCATCTTTTATATTATCAGGAACACCTATTCCAGAAGCTCCACCTGCATCCGTTGTTTTGTTTGCAGCACTGTTTTGATTGAAGTCGATAAATACTTTAGCTCTTACATCACCTGCCATATATTTCCATCCCAAACGTATACGTTGTGCATGAAATGATATATCATTTCCTTCACCATTTGTAGCTGAACCTTCTCCACCTCTTATCTCAAGTTGTGAAAAACCAAAAAATGTCATCTTTGTGTCCACATCACCTATCTTTTTTTTCATGGTGTAACCAGCTTGTGCCGAGGTACTCATAAGTAAAATAGCTGCAGTACCACATGCTAGTTTAATCATATTTTTTTTCATATTATCTCCCTTAGATGTTTCTTTATGTTACTGTTTTTAACAGTTAGTTGTTTTTACATATCACCATTATATCATGAAAAGTTCTAAAATATAAGGAGTGTATTTGATTTTTTTATAAGAGTAATATAATATGATTTCATTATGTTTAAAGATTATGAATTAGAAATTATTTATAAAGATGAATATCTTGTGGTTATTAATAAGCCAAGTGGGCTTTTAGTGCATAAGTCTATGATAGATAGACATGAGATATATTATGCTATGAAAATATTACGTGATCAGTTAGGTGGTAAATGGGTTTATCCTATTCATAGATTGGATAAACCAACAAGTGGTGTGTTACTTTTTACTCTTGATAGTGATACGGCAAAGATAATGAATGAACAGTTTAGAGGACATAGTATAAAGAAAAGTTATCTTGCTGTAGTTCGTGGTTATGTAGAAGAATCAGGTGTAATAGACCATCCTCTTAAAGAAAAGCTAGATAAAATAAGTGATAAATATATATCAAAGGATAAAGAGCCTCAAGAAGCTATAACAAGTTATAAATGTTTAAAAACGATAGAACTTGATTTTGCTGTTGGAAGATATGATAAGACTAGATACTCTTTAGTATCTTTGATGCCAGAAACTGGAAGAAAACATCAACTAAGACGACATATGAAACATATAAATCATCATATACTTGGTGATACAAAATACGGAAGAGGTGAACATAACAAGTTTATAAGAGAAAAATTTAATATCTACAGACTTCTATTACATTGTGATAGTTTAGAAGTTAAGCATCCGTATACAAATGAAGTACTTATTTTTAAGGCTTCATTAGATAAAACATTTATAGATATATTTAAAAAATTTAATTGGGAGTGGATATGAAAGAGATTGCAGAGGTATTTTTAAAAGATTATAAAAAACCATCTTTTAGTATAGAAAATGTACAGTTAAAGTTTGACCTTTTTGAAGAGTATACAGAAGTTACAAATATTATGGATATAAAAAAAGAGGATATTGGCGTTAGAGATATAAAACTTGATACTTTGGAGTTAGAACTTTTAGAAATATGGTTAAATGATTTAAGACTTCAAGATACTAGATATATAGTAGATAATGAAAGTTTACAAGTTTTAAATGTACCAGAAAAATTTACACTAAAAATTGTAAATAAAATATATCCACAAGAAAATACAGAGCTTGAAGGGCTTTATAAATCAGGTGATATTTTTTGTACACAAAATGAACCTGAGGGATTTCGTCGTATAACACCATACCTTGATAGACCTGATATTATGAGTGTTTTTACAACAACAGTAATAGCGGATAAAGATAAATATCCAATACTCTTAAGTAATGGAAATAAAATACAGTGTCATGATAGTTTTAATTCACGACATGGTGTTACATGGCATGATCCACATCCTAAACCATCATATTTGTTTGCCTTGGTTGCTGGGAATTTAGGTGTACTAAATGATAGTTTTACAACAGTTAGTGGCAATAATGTTGAGTTAAATATATATTGTGATCTTGGCAATGAGTTAAAATGTGATCATGCTATGAAATCTTTGAAAAAAGCTATGATTTGGGATGAGCAAAAGTATGGTCGTGAATATGATTTAGATATTTACAATATAGTAGCTGTTGATAGTTTTAATATGGGAGCAATGGAAAACAAGGGTCTAAATATATTTAATTCTGCTTATGTATTGGCTGATGAAGATACAGCAACAGATACAAATTTTATGGGAATCGAGTCAGTTATAGCACATGAGTACTTTCATAATTGGACAGGAAATCGTATAACTTGCAGGGATTGGTTTCAGTTAACATTAAAAGAGGGGTTGACTGTTTTTAGAGATCAATGTTTTTCAGGTGATATGAATTCTAAAGATGTACAGCGTATAGAAGATGTAAAAGCTTTAAGGGAACGTCAATTTGTAGAAGATGCTTCACCAACATCTCATCCGATACAACCAAAATCATATATATCTATGAACAATTTTTATACAGCAACAGTTTATGAAAAAGGTGCAGAAGTTATACGAATGATATATACTTTACTTGGTGAGAAAAAGTATAGGGAAGCAACAAACCTTTATTTTGATAAATTTGATGGGATGGCTGTAACAACAAATGATTTTTTATGGGCGATGAGTGAAGCTGGTAAGGTTGATTTGAATCAGTTTAGAAGATGGTATGATCAAAATGGTACTCCAAGACTTAAAGTAACAGAAAGTTTTGATGGTTCTACATATATATTGGCGTTAGAGCAACTTATACCAGATAGTATAGATGGGAAAAAACAACTTCCTTATTTTTATCCATTAAAAATAGGTTTACTTGATAAAGATAGTGGTGAAGAGATTGTTGAAAAGTTATTAATTGTTTCTAAAGATAAAGAAAGTTTTACTTTTACAGGTTTTAATTATAAACCAGTTTTATCTATAAATAGAGATTTTTCAGCTCCAATTATTGTTGAGCAAGATGATATGAATTTAGCCTTTTTAATGAAATATGATAAGAATAGTTTTACTCAGTATGAGGCAATGCAAAATTTTGCTGTAAAAACCATAGAAGGTATTATTAATACATCAAAGATAGATAAAATATTTTTAGATAGTTATGGATACCTTCTTGATTTGAAGATAGATAAGTCATATAAAGCATTACTTTTAGAGTTACCATCTATATCTACACTTATGCAACGAGAAGATGAAGTTGATTTTGAACCACTTTATGAAGCAAAAGATATATTATTAAAAGAGATAGCTAAAAGATTTAAGGATAAGTTATTGAATCTTTATCATATTAGTGATGACACAATAGAAAATCGTGCTTTAAAAAATAGGATTCTTAGATTACTTAGTGTATCCAAAGAGTTAGAGATAGTAGAACTGGCAAAAAATCAGTACTATAATTCTAAAACAATGACGCAAAGGATAGTTGCTCTTGATATACTTGAAAATATAAGTGAAAAAGAATCATTATTGGCGTTAGAAGATTTTTATAAAAGATATAAAAAAGATACATTGGTTATGAATAAGTATTTTTCTATTTTAGCATCTTCCGGTAGAGAAGGTGTCTTGCAAAGGGTTATTCAACTTCAAAGCAATGAAGTTTATAATGAAAAAGTTCCAAATCTTGTTCGATCCCTTATAGGTTCATTTGCAAGAAATTATAAATATTTTCATGCAAAAGATGGAAGTGGATATAAATTTGTTGCTAGTAAGATTATAGATATAGATAAAATTAATCCTCAAATGGCTTCAGGACTTGCAGGATCATTTAAAATATATACTAAGATGAACCAAATAAATAAAAAATTGATGAAAGAACAATTAGAGTGTGTAATTTCTACACACGACCTTTCAAAAAATACTTTTGAGATAATTAGTAAAATTTTAAAATAGTGTTAAAACATAGCTCTGAAATACTTCTGAAATCCCTTTAAATGGGGCTTTTAACTTAGCTATAAATAGGTGTTATATGTATGATAAATAATGATAATGGAAATTGTGATAAAAATGTGATTTTTTTTTGATAAAGTACATTTAGAACTTGAAATAGAGGATTTATATATGGCAAGATTAGTTGTTTTAGGTGGTGGAGTTTCCGGTCATACGACTGCTACATTCGCTGCAAAATGGTTAGGCTCACAACATGAAGTTGTGGTTGTTACTCCAAATAGTCAATGGAACTGGATTCCATCAAATATTTGGGTTGGTGTTGGAGAGATGGAAAAAGAGGAAGTTACTTTTGATTTAGCTCCTGTTTATGCAAAAGCTGGTATCACATACCATCAAGCAAAAGCTCTATCTTTAAATCCAGAAGGAAGTGCAGATAGCGATAAGCCTTTTGTTACTATAGAGTATACAGAAGCTGGAAAAGCTGGACAAACAGAGACTATAGAGTATGACTATATAGTAAATGCTACAGGTCCAAAACTTAACTTTGATGCTACTCCAGGTCTTGGAAATGGAAATGGTCAAATGGGTGAACATACTGTTTCTGTTTGTACTGCTGATCATGCTGTTCATGCATCTCATAAGCTTCAAGAAGCTATCGAGAAGATGAAAGCTGGTGAGCGTCAAAAATTCCTAATTGGTACTGGTCATGGTATGTGTACATGTCAAGGTGCTGCATTTGAGTATATTTTCAATATTGAACATGAGCTTAAAAAAGCTGGTGTACGTGATATGGCAGATATGAAATGGATCTCAAATGAGTCTTTCTTAGGTGACTTTGGTATGGGTGGACTTCATATGAAAGTTGGTGGATATGTAGTATCTTCTAAACTTTTTGCTGAGTCTCTTTTCTCTGAACGTAATGTTGAGTGGCTTATAGGTGCTCACACTTCTAAAGTTGAAGATGGTAAAGTTGAGTATGAACTACTTGATGGATCTAAAGGTGAAGAGGAGTTTGACTTCGCTATGCTTATCCCACCATTTGCTGGTGTAGGTCTTAAAGCTTATGGTAAAGATGGTTCAGATATAACAGATACTGTATTTGCTCCAAATGGTTTTATGAAAGTTGATGCAAATTATGCAGCAGGTGCTTATGAAAACTGGAAAGCTAGTGATTGGCCAAGAACTTATCAAAATCCAACATACAAAAATATGTTCGCTGCTGGTATCGCTTTTGCACCACCACACTTGATATCTAAACCTATGAGTTCACCAAATGGAACACCGATTAATCCAACTCCTCCAAGAACTGGTATGCCTTCAGGTATCATCGGTAAAGCAGTTGCTCACTCTGTTTGTGACTTGATTAAAAAAGGTGAAGATGCTCATTTACATGAAGCTTCTATGGCTGAAATGGGTGCTGCTTGTGTTGCTTCAGCTGGTAAAGGTGTATTTAGTGGTACTGCTGCTGCTATGACAGTTTATCCTGTTGTTCCTGACTTTGAAACATATCCAGGAACTGGTCGTGATACTGATTATACATTTGGTGAAGTTGGTCTTGCTGGACACTGGATAAAACATATCCTTCATCACCTGTTTATCTATAAAGCTAAACTTAATCCAGGCTGGACTTTAATCCCAGAATAAATAAAAGGAGAAATTATGGAGAAAAAAATTGTACCTGAAGAGGCGAATTTCGAAAAAAATGAACAATATAAACTAACTATGATGCCAGGTGCTTTTGCTATAAAGCTAAGAACTTGTGTTATCTTTCAATTTATTAGATTTGTAATCATCAATCTAAAAATGATTGTCGTAGTACAAAAAAGTCACTAAGTATATAAACTTTGGGTATATCCCAAAGTTTTACTTCCCCCCTAAGGTAAAATTCCAAAATGATAAAAGATATAATAAAATACCCACAACCACTAAGTGTAGAGTATGCTACTGATGTAAGAGCTTTTGATAAAGAGTTGTTTGCTTTGATAGATGATCTTAAAGATACTATGAAAGAAAATAATTTAGATGGTTTATCTGCTTATCAGATAGGAAGTTACTATAATGTTGTAGTTATAAAAGATAAAGATGAAAACTATATAGAACTTATAAATCCAAGACTAATAAATCATAGTGGAACTATAATCACAAAAGAGAAAACTGCATACTATGGAGATAGAGAAGCCACGATAAAAAGGTATGAAAATATCAGTGTGATATATCAAGATAAAGATGCAAACAACAGATCACTTCAAGCCAGTGGTGAGTTGGCTGTAGTTTTACAAAGAAAGATAGACTATACTTTTGGTGCTACTTTTATACATAAGATGGATCAAAAAGAGAAGATAAGATTTGAGAATTTTTTAGATACTGGTGTTGATATCGGAATTGATGATTATTGTCCTACTATTTTTAAAAGAGATAAAATTATAAAATTTATTAATATTATAATGGGACTTATGGTTGTAAATTTAATATCATCTTTTTTTATAGATGATATCAAATTAAAAACAACTTTATGGGATGTACAGTTTTATAGTTTTTTAGGAGTCATAGGTTTAAATATAGTTTACTTTTTTTATGCACAATATGAGGGTAAAAAGTATACAAGTTGTATGAGTTGTCAATTGGGTAATATAGTAGGTACTTGTGTATTGTCATTTATTAAATTATTTCTTATTATATTTATCTCTTATTTTATACTAAATCCATCTTAAAGAATAAATATTGTCAGAACTTGTTCCTACTCTAATTGATGTACAATCAATTTATATTAATTCAAAAGATAAAATTTTAAAACAGTGGATATCTTATGATACTCCAAAAACTATACTTAAACTTCATCAAATAGATGAAAATTATTTTATAGATAAGTATGCTAGTGGTGTTTTTGATTATTTTATGGGTGTGATATCTGCTAAAACAGAGATAGGAAATTGCCCTGTTATGCAAGAGTTACTTTCTTATCTAAAAGTAAGAGAGATTAGTGCGGATGAACTGTTTGAAATATGTAGTCATTTTAGACGTTCTATGGTTGATTTTTCTTATGATGTTGGTTTAAATTCTAAAGATTTGTTTGATGAGATATCTTATATATTTGATAAGAATTTTGGTGGTATTTTGAAATTTTATACAGATACAATATTCCAAAAACTGATAGATGCAAGACAAGAAGCATTACAAGCTGGTCAAGCAAAAGAGTATTTTTTGTCAAATATGTCTCATGAAATAAGAACACCATTAAATGCTATACTTGGTTTTGTTAACCTTTTAATAGATGAAGAGATTACTCAAAAACATAGAAATTATTTGGAAATAATTTTAAGTAGTGGTGAAAATCTACTAAGTATAATAAATGATATACTTGATTTTTCAAAACTTAGAAGTGGTGAATTTACTATAGAACCTAAAATCTTTTCATTACATGAAGAGTTGAGTCATACAATGGAGCTTTTTGTAGCTAGTGCAAATTTAAAAGATATAACCTTAACTTCTTTTATAGATCCAAAAATACCTATAGAATTATATGGAGATGTACTTAGAATTAAACAAATTGTATCAAACTTTATAAGTAATGCTATAAAGTTTACTCATATAAAAGGTTTAATAGAGATAAGAGCATTTTATAAAAATGGTATTTTAAATATAGATGTAAAAGATAATGGTATAGGAATTGGCAAAAAAGATCTTGATAGTATATTTATTGCATTTTCACAAGTAAATGATACTGAGTTTTTAAATATAGGTGGAACTGGACTTGGATTGTCTATATCAAACCAATTAGCTGAGTTGATGGATGGTAAAGTATATGTGAAATCTAAATTAGGATTGGGCAGTACATTTTCTTTAAAGATTCCAGTTATAGCTAAAACAATAAAATTTCAAGAATTTGATGATATAGAGAAGTTTAGAAAATTGAAAATGGTTATCTATCATAAGAATGATTTTAATAGTGAAAAATATAAATCTTTTTTAAAGTATGCTAATATTTTTGATATGGACGTAAGAGTTGTAAATAGTTTGAATGTAGAGTATGATATTTGTATCTTTGTACATGAAGATAGTAATGAAGACTTTAAAAGATTTATAATAGCTTCAAATAAAAAATATATAGCTTTAATGAGTAAAGACTATGATATATATAATAAATATCAACATATACAAAATATGTGTTTTCCTTTGTATTGTATAAAAATGCATCAAACTTTTAGTGAGCTTTTAAATCCAACAGAATATTCTCCACATACTCAAAAGATATCACTTAGATTTAAAGGTAAAGTTTTAGTAGCTGAAGATAATGAAGCAAATCAAGAACTAATAAAAATACTTTTGAGCAAATATGGTCTTATGTATGATGTAGCAAATAATGGTTTAGAAGCTTTTAATTTATATAAATCAAATAGTTATGATTTAATACTTATAGATGAGCAGATGCCAATTATGGATGGTAATGAAGCTGTTAAAGAGATTATAAAATATGAAGAGAACAAAGGTTTAAGGCATACACCTATATCTGCATTGACTGCAAATGTTATAAAAGGGGTAAAGGAGAGAGGTCTTATAAGTGGGTTTGATGCATTTTTGGGAAAACCTATAATTTTAAAAGATCTCGAACGAGTTTTTAAAATGTATCTAAAGCAGGATGTATCATCGGATATAGAAATAATATCAAGTATAAATATAGATGAAAAAATAATTGGACTTGATGTTGAAAAATTATCAGAAGAGTTGATGTTAAACGACAATGAATTATTGATGTTAATAGAACTTTTTATAAAAAAGATGTCTTTACTTTTACCTCAATTAGACAATGCTATAGATGACAAAAGATTTGAAGATATAAAGTTATTATCACATTCTATCAAAGGATCTAGTGGTAATTTTAGAATTACTCTTCTTCAAGAAATATCAAATGAGATGGAAGATATGGCAAAAAATAAAAATCAAGTTTATAATTATAAGGAAAAATTTCTAATCATAAAAAATATGATAGAAAATATTGAAATAAAATAAATTTACTCTTCTATATAATATCCTATACCAGAGGCATTTTTTATAATATCTGTCGCTAGTTTGTTACGTAAACGCCATACGAGTGTTCTTACACTGTTTTCAGTAGCACCACTTTCATCCCAAACATAGTTCATGGCTTGTTCAAAACTAACTACTATCCCTAGTTGAGCAACTAAAAGTCTTAAAAAAGCATTTTCTTTTTTTGTAAGTTTAATCTTTTTATCTTTATAAAATGTTTCACATATACTTATATCTAGGTGGTAATCTTTACCAAAAGGTACTATAGGTTTGTCATCTATTTTTTTAGAGTGCAGTAGTTTTTCTAAATTTAGTTTATCAACTTTTAGTGAGTTTATATCTTCTTTTCTTTCATTTTCCATATCAAATTTAAATAGTGCCATTTGCATGGTAGCATGAAGAGAATTTGGATCAAATGGTTTTACTATATATCCATACGGTTCTGTTAATTTTGCTTGAGAGATGATATCATCATCACTATATGATGTTAAGTATATAAATGGGATATTATGGTTTTTTCTCATCTCTTTTGCAAGTTCTATTCCATCATTACTTTCTTGAAGTGATATATCTATAAGGACGATATTTGGCTTGTGAAGATTTATTTTATTTTTTGCATCAACTTTGTTATCAGATATAGCTACTATATTATAACCCTGTTTATGTAGTGACATTTTTAGATTTAGTGATGTTATCTCATCATCTTCAACTATTACAACATTTGTTTGTCCCATTTTTTATCCCTATATCAAGAAAATATAATTTTAATGTGATAAATTATTTATATATTATAATATAACTTTTTATTATTTACAAATTAACTGATGATATAATTCATAATTGTTACAAAACGACACTACATTTATGAGACTTTTAAGTAATATTGGCTATAAAGTCAGTATATTTTATTGTCTGGTTTTAAAGAGGTTAAATGTATTTTGTTTATATTGTAGAGTGTAATGATACTACGTACTATGCAGGGATAACTACAGATATAAAACGTAGATTGTATGAGCATAATAATCTAGATAAAGGCGCTAAGTATACAAAGTTTAGACGTCCTGTAAAACTTGTTTTTTATGAAGAGGCAAAAGATAGAAGTGAAGCTTCCAAAAAAGAGTATAAGATAAAAAAGTTATCTCGCTTAAAGAAGATGTCTCTTATAAATTCTACTAATAATAAAATATTAGGCTGATATATCAAAAGGTTTTATGACTTTGTCTTTATAAGAGATCTTATCTTGTTTATAATTATCAGTTCCTAATATTTTTTCTTCTTTCTCTTTTGTTAGTTGTTGTTGGGCTTTTATTTGCATCATTTTAGCACTTGAAGCAACTGCAAAATCTTGTCCTGAGGGGTTAGCAGGAGCCATGGCAGCTGCTTCTACTCGTTTGGCATTTTCTATAGTCTCTTCTGGTGTTGAACCGCCATGCATAGATATGGGGACTTCCCCACCTATAGCATACATTTTACCATCAGGACCTTGTTGATAAGTATAAGATGCTCCACCAGTCATACCACCACCAGCGGCTTGATGAGCAGCTTCATGAGTCTTTACTTCTGCATCTCTAGCTATTAAGTCATTAACTAGTTTTTTTTCATCTTCACTTAAATCATCTATAGATTTTGGATTTTTAGCTTTTTCTTTTTTTTGTAGTTCTAATTCTTTTTCAATATTTTTAGATGTAGAATTTTTTTTCTGTTTTCTTAAAGGATCTTCCTCAACAACAAGAACCTCTTTATCGTTGAGCTTTATATAATAATTTGTACCGATTTCATTTAAAGTACTTAATCCTATCTGCATAATCTATATTATAGCACTTATCTGATATGATATCAATAATTTAACATACTTGGATATATAGATGCAATTTAAACTAAAAGATGATTATATAGAACTTTTTAAACTTATAAAAGTTCTAGATTTAGTAGATACTGGTGCTCAAGCTAAAATGATAGTAGCGGATGGTTATGTGATAAGAAACAAAGAAGTAGAGCTTAGAAAAAGAGCTAAAATAATAGTCGGTGATAAGCTTGTTATAGGCGATGATGTAGAGATAGAGATAGTTTAAAATGTCAGTTAAAACAACTATAAAATGTCCAAATTGTCATACAGATATAGATGTAAATGAGATACTTTATCATCAGTTAGAAGATGAATTAAAACAAAAAAATATAGCTGAACAAAAAAAATTAAAAGATGAAGTTGAAGCAAAAAGAAAAGAGTACAAACAAGCTTTTGAATCTTTAAAAATTCAAGAAAATTCTATAAAAGAGCAGCAAGAAAAATTTGATGAGGAGTTAAAAAAAGCTACTTCTGAACAACTTAAGAAAGAAAAATACAAGCTAGAACAAGAGCTTAAAAAAGAGTTGAAAGAGGAGCAAGCAGAATCCATAGCATTACTAAGAAAAGAACTTGAAGAGAAGTCAAGTCAAGTAAAAGAGTTAAATAAAAGTAGGGTTGAGATAGAAAGATTGAAAAGAGAAAAAGATGAAATAACTTCAAAAGTTCAAGCTGAAGCAGAACTAGCTCTTACAAAAAGACTTCAAGAAGAAAAACAACTTATACAAAAAACAGCATATGAACAAAATGAGTTAAAGTTCAAACAAAAAGAGGAACAACTAAAACAACTTCAAGAACAACTTCAAATAGCCCAAAGAAAAGCCGAGCAGGGAAGTATGCAACTTCAAGGAGAAGTACAAGAGTTAGCTATAGAGGAATATTTATCAGATAAATATCCGTTTGATACTATTGAAGAGATAAAAAAAGGTGCAAGAGGGGCTGATTGTATTCAAGTTGTGCATACTAGAGAAGTTCAAAACTGTGGGAAAATTTACTATGAAAGTAAAAGAACAAAAGAGTTTCAAAAAAGCTGGATAGAAAAATTTAAAGCAGATATGAGAGATAAAGGTGTAGATGTTGGTGTACTTGTAACTCAAGTACTACCAAATGAACTTGATAGAATGGGTCTTGTTGATGGTGTATGGGTATGTACTTATGAAGAGTTTAAAGGACTTTCATCTGTTCTAAGAGAGAGTGTAATAAAACTTAGTCTTGCAAAAAAAGGTCAAGAAAATAAAACAGATAAAATGAGTTTACTTTATAAATATCTTACAAGTACAGAGTTTAGTATGCAGATAGAAGCCATAGTGGAAGGCTTTTCTACTATGCAAGAGGATTTAGACAAAGAAAAAAGAGCTATGAATAGAATTTGGAAACAAAGAGAAAAACAGATAGATAAAGTACTTGAAAACACCATAGGTATGTATGGTTTTATAAAAGGTATAGCAGGAAATTCTATAGCTAAAGTTGAAGCTTTAGAATTACCTTATAGTGAATAATTTAAGTGTATTTGTATTTTAATAAAGGAGAATAATAGTTATGATAGTAGAGTTAAATGATGAAAATTATGTTGAGTTTATGGAAAATAATAGTAGTGTAATCTTTATAGATTTTTATTCTCCAACATGCCCTCCATGTCAAACATTATTATCTTTTTTACCAAGATTAGATAAATATTTTGAAGACAAAGAAGTCAATATTACTAAGGTAGATGTTTCACAAAATCCAAAACTATCAAAAAAATTTATGGTACAAAGTGTACCTCTTAGTGTTGTTATCGGAAAAGATAAAATGGTAAAAAAAGCAGAAATAGGTTTACTAGGTATAGAACAGTATATAAAAATGATAGATAAAGAACTAATAAAAAAAGGTTTTTTTGCAAAACTTTTTGGATATTAAATTTTTTTGTTGATTATTACTATACTAATAAACTAAATCAAATATAAAACATCCAAGTATTGCTTATGCTGCTTGATTATGCACTCTATTTTTATGCTCTTATACCAGAAAGTGTTTATGATGTAACAAGTGCAACAACAAAAAGGTCAAAAAAAATTCACAACAGGTATAGGTACTTTTAGTTTTAAGCAAGTAAAAAAAGAGTTGTATCCCTTAGGCTTAAAAATAGAATCGCTAAAGCATGGAAACTTTATCATAGCATCAAAAGAGAAAGCATTGTGCGATAAAATCTACTATACAAAAGATATAAAAATTAATTCTAAAAAAGTAAAATTTTTACTACAAGTTATGGAGGATGTATCATGAATATAATAGAACACTACTTTAAACTTAGAGCATTTACAGACAAGAATGTATGAAAGTGGTGATTTAGATAACAATATAATACTAGATAAAAAACTTTTTAAAGAACTTATGTACAAACGAATTGATGAACTTGATGTAGATGGTGCTATAAAAGAGGTTAGCCCATTTATAAAAGATAAAAGTGTATTTGAATTTTGGTCAAAAGATTATTTTAGATTACTTACTGATAAAATAATTTTTGGAAAATAGTGCAAATATTATGACAATTATAGATAAAATAGAGTAATAAATAAATAGTTTAATTATTGGAAGTCATTGATTACGGATTGTAATATATTGGAATATTAATCTTTTTTGTATTACAATACAAAGTATAATTTATTAAATTAGTATAGGAATCAAAAATGATAAAGCAATTACAACTACTTTCTAATCAAATTTTAGCTCAAAAAGTACCTCAGTATAGAAGATTTTTATTTGATAAAATAGATTTTAACGAACGACTTATCGGTATACTTGGCTCTAGGGGAGTTGGAAAAACTACTCTCCTACTTCAATACTTACATACAATTTTTAAAGAAAAAAAGACACTTTATATTATGGCAGATCATCCAATTGTAGTAGAACTTGGACTTTTTGCTATTGCTGATGAGTTTCAAAAAAAAGGTGGAGAGGTTTTAATCATAGATGAGATTCATAAGATTAAAAACTTCGAGATTGATTTAAAGTTGATTTATGATAGTTTTTTTTCTTTACATGTTTTATTTACTGGTTCCAATGCAGTTGCCATAGATAATGCTAAAGCTGATTTAAGCAGAAGAGCAGTAGTACATATACTTCCAGTTCTTTCATTTAGGGAGTTCTTAGAACTTGAAACAACCGAAAAATTTGAACCAATAGATTTAAAAGATATAATTAATAATCATACATCTTATGCAATAGATATTTTATCAAAAATAAAACCATTGGCATATTTTGAAGAGTATCTCCAAAATGGTGCATACCCTTTTTATACAACTTCTAAAAATAGTTATATTCAAAAATTACTCAGCTCCTCTATGCAGATTTTAGAAACTGACCTTCCAATGATTTATACAATAGATCATGATAAAATCAACTCTCTTAAAAAGATGATGATAATGTTATGTCAAAGTGAACCTTATGATATAAATATCTCAAAACTTTGTGGTGCAGTTGAGCTAAATCAAAGAACTCTATATAAATATCTTGGTATTTTACAAGCTGCTGGACTTATTAGAATACTTGGTGCAAAGTCAAGTGGCGTAAGCATTATCTCTAAACCTGAAAAGCTTTATTTGAATAATACAAATTTATTTTCAATATTTTGTGATTCTCCAAAAAAAGGGACTATAAGAGAAACATTTTTTGCTTCATCTTTATCTTATGGATATAGTTTAAATTATCCAAAAAGTGGTGATTTTATAGTAGATGAAAAATATACTTTTGAAGTGGGTGGTAAAGACAAAAGTTTTAAACAGCTAAAAGATGTAAAAGATGGATATGTTGTAGCTGATGATATAGAAATTGGAGTTGATGATAAAATACCGTTGTGGTTGTTTGGATTTTTATATTAAGTTAGGAGTGATTCAATGAGTGATAATGTCGGATATTTTGATGTGGATGAAGACAATATAGAAAAACTGTACTCAAATTTTATCTTTAACTACAACGACAAAGAGGATTTTTTGAGAAATCAGATATCCTCTTTAAATCACAATATTTCTATAGATGAACAAAAGGTTTATAAAAATCTACATCCAAGCTTTTAGAATCCAAATTATAAGTTTTATGATGATGGATATAAGCAGACAGTCACTAAAGTAGAGATACTTTAAGTGGCTATTTATGGGATATTTAGCTATTGTTTTTTCTTTTTGTATAGTTCCTAACTTT
>Ga0256827_10000458_pt1 | contig 25397 bp, 20 predicted proteins | sample CV84metaG_FD_185977 | JGI IMG/M metagenome (GOLD analysis project Ga0256827, IMG submission 185977) | Hydrothermal vent microbial communities from East Pacific Rise, Pacific Ocean - CV84 | ecosystem: Environmental > Aquatic > Marine > Hydrothermal vents | place: Pacific Ocean: East Pacific Rise...
ACATTAGAAAGTTTGTTAAAAAGCCTCCCAAATCAAAACCAGGAGCAGTTATCTATACACAAGAAAAAAGACTTTATTTACAATTAAATCAGGAAGTGGTAAATAGCTTAAAGTTTATTTAGGTTATTATGCTCAAAACAATAAAAGATTATTTAAAAAATAATAAATCATACAGTATATCTCTTTTGATTATGATAATTATCTCTGTTTTTATTATAAGGATGCCATTAATTAATGGCTTTACTTATGAATTTGCATTTATTGTTAATATTATTTTACTCCTACTTTATCCATTTGCTTTTAAATATATTTATAAATTGAATTTATACAAATCATCTGTTTTTTTAATCATTCCAGTAATTATACAATTATTTACAATTAAAAACTCATGTGACCCATTTAAAGGAGTTTTTTTCTATTTATTAATACCTGTTACAACTTTATTTTTAATATATAATTTATTAAAATTTATTAAAAAACATCAATTAAAAAAATACTATTTAATTATACTACTTTCCCTTTTAGGAGAATTATACCTACTATTTTCAGAACCACAGATATTTTTTTATAATAGCTTTTGGGGATACTTTCAGGGAAGCCTCTATGATATTGATTTTTCTATATCATGGCCTTTAATGTGGCTATCAGTTTTTAAAATTATAAATGGAGTTATTTTATATAAAATTAATTATATTAGCTCTTCGCAGAAGAAAATAATAAAAAAAGAAAAAATAATTATAGCTTTTCTAATAATCTCTTCTATAGTAATTTACTTAAATCAAAGCTCCTTAGGCCTTGTGTCAACTCATCAATCTTTGCAAAAAACCCTTGGTGGTCACTATAAAACCAAGCATTTCAATATTTATTATGCAAACACATATAAAATACGCAAAAAAATTAAATTACTTGCAACAGAACACGAAATGAGGCTTTCTCAACTAGAAAAGATGTATAATATAAGATGGAAAACTAAAATAGATTCGTATATATTTGAATCAGGCGAACAAAAAAAACAACTCATGGGAGCAGGAAATACGCTAATTTCAAAACCATGGCTTGAAGAAATTTATATAAATTATTCGGGTAGTTTTCCACAAAGTCATTTAAAACATGAATTAAGCCATATAATCGCATCAAAATTTAGCAATAGATGGCTCCATATTCCTATGAAATTCGGAATTATCCCACAAATGGGCATTGTTGAGGGTTTTGCTGTAAGTAGTGAAGATGATATTGGTGAATTAACATTATTTGAGAAGATGGCAATCTTAAAAAAAATAAATAAATTTCCGCCTCTTGAAAAAATGGTAAGTTTTGAGGGCTTCTGGGGCTATAATAGTTATTTTTCATATCAAACAGTTGGTGGATTTTTAAAATTTTTAAGAATAAAATATGGTGTGAAAAAATTAAAAAAACTATATAAAAAAGAATCATTTAAATTGGCTTATAATAAAAATATTTTACAACTAAAAGATGAATATTTAAGCTTTTTAGATAATATAGAAATAAACAATAAGTATATTCCCAAAATCAAACATAATTTTAGCCAGAAATCAGTATTTAAAAGAGTTTGTCCTCACGATATACTTGAAATAAAAGAAGAAGCACAAAAACTAATGAGAAATAGAGGATTTGAGCAAGGAATCAAATATGGAGAGAAATTACTTAAACTTGAGCCTGATAATATAAATCACAAAATATATTTAGCTCAATTATCAATAAAGTATAAAAAATATAAAAACGCATTATCGTACCTGAATAATATAACAACAGATTCCGAATCAGAAAACCAAAGTATCATGAAGTTAAAAGCAGATATTTTATGGTTGAATCATAATGAAGAAAAAAGTTTAAAGCTCTATAAAAACTTAATAAAGCTAAACATTCCAAGACATCTATACCGTGGAATATATATAAAAATACAAGCATTAAATAATGAAAACATAAAAAATATGATAGAAAATTATTTATTAAAAAGAAAATCTATAGGCTCATATCTATACTACTTTAATAACATAAAATTAGATGAAATATCTGAAAATATCGTTAATTATTTATATGGCAGATACTATTACAATTATGAAAATTATAAAGAAGCTATTTTTTATTTTAGTCGTATCTCCACTACTCTTCCCTATTCATTTAATATAGAAATTCTAAAAATGCAAATATCATCATATTTTTTTATGCAAAAATATGAGAAATCTATAAACTATACAAAAAAGCTACTCAATATATCCAAAACACAAGGAATTAAAAACTTTTCAAATTCATGGAAACTTTATAATCAATACTTTGGTAGTAAAATAAAAAAATAAAAAAAATAAAAAAAAAGATTTTAGTTTTAAAAGTAGTAGCCGATGGAATATTAGAATAGTATTATTTGGAGGTTTTATGCCTAATCAAATAACGGGATTAGCATCAGGAATGGATACACAGGGTTTAATCAAATCCATTATGGATATTGAAAATAAACCAATTGACAGATTAAATAATAAAACCACAATGCTGGCAATGAAAAAAGAATTATTTACAAGTCTTTCTGATGATATGAAAGACTATCAAAAAACTTTAATGAGCTTAAAGCTTGAATCAACCTTTCAAACTAAAAAGGTTACAAGTTCAGATTCATCAGTTGCAACAGCAACAGCAGGAGTTGAAGCAATAAGTGGTTCCTATACTATTCAAACCAGACAAATTGCCCAAAATGCTATTTCAAAAAATAGTTATTCAAAAGTAAAATTACTATCTGATGGTAATACTAGTGGAGTTACAGGTCTATATGGCTCATCAACAACAAATTTAGAAGGTCATTATGAATTTACATTTGAAGATTTAACAACTTACACCAGAGGAACATCAAAATTAACACTTGACAGAAAATCTTCTATTCAAAAAACAAAAGGAAGTAATATAGAAGGAAGTACAGAAAATAAATTTGCCAATACAATAAATAAAAGCAATAATAGGCTTAATATCAGTTATGGAAGTGAAACCTTTGATATATACTTAGACTTTGCACTCTCTGAAAGTACAGATATATCAAAAGTAAATTCTGATATTGAAGATAAAATAAATAATAAATTAAATGAATTAAAGGGAACAAAGGACATTACTTATGTAATGATTGAAAATGAAAATCCAAATGGAACAGGTAATACATCATTTTCAATTTATAATGTTGATTCAACAAATAATAATTTCATTAAAATAAATGATGATGGTGGAGCCGATTTAGCAAATACAGCTTTGGGTTTTAATACAACAAGCCTTAGTACAGTAAATGAAATTATTAAATCAACAACTGCCACAGACTTTACAACCCTAAGAAATAAAATGAATGATGAAAACTTTTTAAGAGGTTACTCTATAAGCTCAATTGATGGTCTACAGGCAGGAAGATTTGAAGCAGCAATTTCAGCAAGCTTAAATCCTACTCCTAAAAGGTCTGCAAGGGTTGATGGAGGAAATAATATATCAACCACAGGAATTAACCCAGCTAAAACAGGTTTAAATTCACTTGGCTTATTAAAAAATATTACAGGAACAGTTGATGATGAAGGCAAAACAAATGCCACATTTACAATTAACGATGCGAAAATAACCTTAAACGACATTGATAATCTAAGTATGAATGATGTAATAGGTATTATTAATGGTAGTGAGGCTGGTGTTACAGCGTCTTATGATAACATAGATGATAAACTAATTTTAAAAGCAAATGACGGAGTAAAAAAGATAGAAATGGGTTCAATACTTGATGATAGTAATTTTCTTGAAGCAACAAAGCTTTCAATTGCCTATGGAGGAACTCTATATGAAAGCTCTACGAGTTCAAATATTAATATAAATTCTCCACTTGCAACAAGTGGTTTTGCAACTTCAATAAATTCAGGAACAGTTACAATAAACGGAGTTTCAATCTATATTTCAATAAAAGATAGTTTAAATGATGTTATAAAAAGAATAAATAACTCATCTGCAGGTGTAATTGCTTCATACGACCCAAATAGTGATAATTTTTCACTTCGTTCTGATATGGAAACAGCTCAAACAAATGAAAAACAAATAAATATAGGCTCTTATTATGATACTTCCAATTTTTTTGAGGTAGTAAACATAGCAGGAAGCCAAAAAGCAAATTTACAAGCAGATACATCTTCATTAAATGGAGATTTCGCAGGTGATACCATACACTTTAAGTCAGGAAGCACAGAAACAGATATATCTTTAAGTGCAACAACAGGAACAGGTGCTTATACTAATAATTTAGACCTAGACTTTACAACAGGAATAACCGCAGGAACATCTTTTATGATTGCTGGTGGAACAGATGGCTCTACCATATTTCACTGGACAAATAACTCAGGAAAAACAATTTACAGTAAAGAAGAGTTAATGGTTGAATGGAATAATGAAGCAAACTGGACGGATAATGGTGGTAATCCTAGCTCTGTAGCAGTAAAAATGATTAGTGGATCTGACAATAATCAAATAAAATTATTTAACTCCTATGGTGGAGCAAATGCATCATTTACAATATTTAATGATGTTGGTGATGACATTTCACAACTAGGAATTGGTGATGGAGTTATCCAAAATCAACATATGGATACAACCGCTTCATCAGCATATAACGCATTTTCTATAGCTTGGGACATTGGCTGGCAATTTGGATTTTCAGGAGGAATGAATATTATTACTGATGATTTAGGAGGATTAAACTTTGAATCAGAGCAAGCAGGTATGGCTGGAATGTTTCAATTTACAGACACAACGGGTAGTACAATTAGTAATATATTTGAGAATTATGGTCGTTCAACAAATTATGAAGATATTGGTAAATCAGGAAAAGATGCAATTGTTGATATTGATGGAATAGAATATAAAAGAGCAACTAATAAAATTAAAGATGTAATTGGAGATGTTGAGTTAAGTATAAATTCTGTTTCATCATCACCAATAACTTTGGATATAAATGTTGATACAGATAAAGTACTTGATATACTTGCTGATTTTATTATTGGCTACAACAATACAATAAAAAGGTTAAATCCAGAAAGATTAACAGACCAGCAAAAAAAATACTTAACTCCATTAACAGATAATATAAAAAATAATATGAGCTTTGTTGAATCAGATGAATATGAATCAAAATTTAAAGAATATAATCAAATTAACTTTATTTTAAAAGAAAGCTCCATAAGAAGTTTATCATATCAATTCAGACCAAATACAACCAAAATAGTAGATGGACTCACAGGTAAATTTAACTCACTAAATACACTTGGGATAAAAGTTGGTTCTACAGGTGATAATGAAGACAGAAAGATGGGATACTTACTTTTCAGTCAAAATAAAACCCAATCTGATGAAGATTATAAAACAGCTATTTTAAAAAACTTAAAAGAAAATAATGAATTAATAAATAATTTAAAAAATAATGCAAAAGATGTTTATAAGTTATTTAGTAATGATAGTGAAAACCAAAAAGAAAAGGGTATTGCAAGAGGTTTGGATGAAATTATTGATGGTTATGTAAAAAGAGGTGGAATTTTTAAGGAAATGACAGTAATTAATGGCTCAATAGATAGGGAATTAATCTCAATATTTGACCAAATAAAATTTTATCAAATGAGAAATAAACAAAAAGAAGAATCGTTGTATAATCAATTTGCAAAAATGGAAACACAGTTAAGTGAAATACAAGCACAATCAGCAAATTTTATGGCACAAATGGGCTTAGGAACATAATAATTAACAGGAGTATATCATGGCATTAAATCCTTATCAAAAATATCAGGAGAATAAAATTGAGGGTTCTTCTCAGGGAGAAATGATTATTCTTTTATATGAGGGCTGTATCAGATTTATAAATGAAGCACTTATTTTTATTGAAGATAAAAAAATTCAGGATGCTCATAATAAAATAATTAAAGCCCAAAGAATTATAAATGAATTAATGGTAACACTTGATTTTGATGCAGGTGGAGAAATTGCTCAAAACTTATACAATTTATATGATTTCATAATGAATGAATTAATTAGAGCAAATATCAAAAAGGAACCTGATGGTTTACTAAATTCTATTGAGGTGATGCAAGAACTTTTAGAAGCATGGAAAATAGTGATAAAAACAGCACAATTAGAAGCCCAACAACAAGAACAACAAGCTAATATAAGTATTAATTTTAGTAGTTAAAGTTTTTGTTTTAATCAAAGTCCATTTCAATATCTATTGAAATTTCATCTTCGTATTGAGCTGCCTGCATTAATAAAAAAGGAATAGCAATATCTATAGTATTTTTAAATTCCATGTTTTCTTGTTTACATTTATAAAACTCAAATCTACCACTACTTGAGCTCATCAAAATAAATATAACTTCCTTAGGTTCATGTTCGTTGTTTTCAAAATAAGCATGATTTATTTTACCTTCCTTAAACAATACAAAAGCAGTATCATAAGTTGATACAATCTTTAAATATCCGGTTCTTTTGGAAGAACTTAATAATTGCAAAACATCAGGAAGAGGTATTTCTTTTAAAACTCCTGATATTGTTGCTCTACATTTACTTAACATACATCCCCAAAACAAGTAAATCTATTATAGCATTAAAAATTATTTATTCAAGATATTTATAAAAAACACTCAAATTATATCTTTAATGAAATTTTTACAATACTTTCAACATCTTCTTTACTTAATTTTACATAATTTCCAAGGTATTCATTTCTAACAGAATTATCTACAATTCTCTCTATATCTTTTTGAGTAATACTAGCATCAGTAATATATGTAGGTACCCCTAAACTTTCAAAAAAACTTCTCAATGCTTTTATTCCCTCATCAATATTATTTTTATTAAAAATATTATTAATAAACTTTAATACTTTTTCAGGCTTCTTTTTAGAAACAACTTCCAGCCATGCAGGAAGTATAACAGCCAAACCAGCTCCATGAGGCATATCATTTATTGCAGAAAATTGATGTTCAATACTATGAGTTGCCCAATCTCCCCCTGAGTTAATACCTTTCATTAAAAATCTTGATAGCCCTATATTTCCTGCCCAGAAGCTTTCCATTCTTAAGCTTTGACTACCAAGGTTTTCTAAAAGTGGAAGAGAAATATCCAAAATTGTTTTAAATACTGATTCACAGAAATAATCCCTTAAAACTCCTCCTTCTTCATCAACAAAATATTGCTCTGAAACATGTGTAAAAATATCAATTAAGCCATAGGCTGTTTGTATACTTGGTAAACTATAAGTATTAATAGGATCAAGTATTGAAAATCTAGGTAAAAAAGCTATTGAATAAGCAGACCTTTTATCATTATCATTTGAAAGAACACTAAATGGGTTTGATTCAGAACCAGTTGCTGCTATAGTTAAAACTACTCCAATAGGTAGAGCCTTTTTAGCAACCCTTTTCCCTATATAATAATCCCAAACATCCCCTCCTTCAATAATATTAGCAGCAATAGCCTTTGCACTATCAATAACAGAGCCACCTCCTACTGCTAAAATAAAATCTACACTTTCACTTTTAGCAAAAAGAACAGCTTCATCAATCGTTTTAACTATTGGGTTAGCTTTTATTCCTCCAAAGCTTACAAAAGAAATATTACTATCATCAAGTATTTTAATAATTTTATCATAAATGCCATATTTCTTTATACTTCCCATTCCATAGAGTAGCAAAACTTTATTGCCTCCATATTTTTTTATCATTTTAGCCGTTTCAATAGTAGAATCATTTTTCAATATTATTTCAGTATCATCTAACTTTATCTTAAATCCTTTCATTTATTTTTCTCCACCTTCTTTTTATCTCTTTTATATACATCTAATAAAATATCATTTTTCTTATGCCTAAGATAACGATATTTTGGTTTTTCAACTGTAGTCATAAATATACCCAGAAAATAATATATAATATAACCCCATAATGCAAAAAATAATAAATAGATAAATAATCTCCCTCCATTAGATTTATTTATTTTTTTAAATTCAGTATTTTTATATTCTGCATAAAACTGCTCATTTTTAACTATCTGATTAGCAATATACTCTTCTTCTGTATCATTTCCACTATTATGTCCATTTGTAACTAGGACATCTTCCTTTAATTCTAGTTTTTTAAAAATGTCAAAAGCATATTTCATAGAAATAAATCTTTCTGTTGAATCACTATTTACAAGGATTTTCAGAAAAAGTCTAAGGTTTTCATCAATTGTAATAGAAGATAAAACACTTCTTAGTACTGTAATTGTTTTAATCACCTCCCCTTTCATCATATCAATCGCTAAAAGATTAATCAATAAGACACCTAATGCATACTGGTCAGTTTTTGGAGTTACAAAACCTAATTTTTGTTCATTTGGCATTAAATCATGTTTACCAATTATAGGCTCAATTGTCCTTCCACTATTCAATTTATTTAAAATTGCTCCAAAACCAGTTAAATATACATTAAAGTCATCATCAATAATAATATTTTCAGCATAAATAGATTTATGTATTACTTTTTGAGATTCTAAATACTCTAAAATATCAAATAACTTTATTGCAATATTAAAAAAGTTATCATTAATATAATCTTTTTTTTCTATCATTAAATTATTTAGAGAAATACCTTCAATATGCTGATATGCAATATAAAAATATTTTTCTCCATCATCTACTTCATTTGAAGTTATATATTCAGGAATAGCCTTATGTTTTATGTTTCTAAGAATAATTACCTCTGATTTAAACATATTAAACAAAATATTATTTATATATTTAGTAACAACAAGTATTTTAACATCAACAAGTATATTGTTATTTTGAATATCCTCAGTTAAAAATATATCAGCAATTTCAGGAGAATAAAGCTTTTTTATAATTCTAAATCTGTTATCAATTAATTCCATAAGTATCCACTTAAAATTTCATTATATTTATAATACAAGTAAGTTTCAAGAATTAAAAGTTTTTAATTTTTTATTAAAAGAATTGATGTTATTCCCTATTATGTGATATATAGCCATTATGAAGACTGTACTTTACTTTACAATATCTATAATTACCCTCTTTTTATTAACCTTATTTTTTGGTAAGCTCTTAAATATTAATGGTTTTAATATTCAAATCACCTTATTAATAACTATATTTACTTTTTTTATAAAAGAAAAGATTAAAGTTGATAAAATACTATATGCTTTTTTGTCAATTAATATAATTGCAATTCTACTTCAATTATTTTCAAATACTGTAATTATTAACTTTAACAGTATATTTTTTAAAAAACTTGGATTTTCATTATTTTCGATTTTTTTGATTAGTGTATTTCTCTCTTTTATTTTTTTAATAAAACTATTTAAAATCAATGATACAATCAAGAATACTATACTTATTATTGCTAATTTACTCCTACTTATTTTTACTTATTTAATATTCAAAAATATTTTATACTATTCATATTTACTCTATTTGTTTATCCTATTTTTCACATCCTATATAATTAAACTTTTTATTAATAAAAAAACATATAAAATCCCTTCTGTTCTCACTTTATCTATTTTCATGCTACTTTTTACAGCTTCTCTTTTTATTGAAAATTCAAATTTAGCAAATGATTTAAAAAGAACTTCAAAAAATATAAATCGTTTTTCTGTAGAGCAAAACAATAGTAATAAACAAGAAACTCCGCCTCCTCTCCTTAACCCAAAAGATAAAATAAAAAAAACAGATATAGAAAAAGATATAAAAAAAGAAAAAAAGAAAAAACATATCTTATTAATTACAATTGATGCATTAACGCCATTTCACTTAGATTTATATGGGTATAAAAGAAAAACAGCTCCAAATTTAACAAAATTTGCAAATAATGCAATAGTTTTTAATAAAGCATTTTCACAAGGTCCAAATACAAGACCAGCAATAGCATCTTTAATGACATCAAAATATGTTACAGAGATATATTGGTCGAATAAAAAAAGCTTTATTCCACTAAAAAAGCAAAATTTAACATTTGCAGAAATATTAAAAAAAGAAGGTTATAATACCTATGGAGTTGTAACACATTCATATTTTCTTAAAAAATTTGGTTATAATCAGGGTTTTGATAACTGGGATACAGATTTAATTAGCCTTGATGGTAAAATAGCCTTTGAACAAGAAACAGCTCACAGAATTTTCAATAAATTTAAAAAGATTGTAAAAACAATGAAAAAAGATGAGCCTAATTTTGTATGGTTACATTTTTTTGACCCACATGACAGCTATGTACTCAGAAAAGAAGCAATAAACTATGGTAAAAAAATTGTAGATATTTATGATAATGAAATTAATTATACAGATATATATTTAGGAAAATTATTTAATTTTTTAAAAGAAAAAAAACTTCTGGATGACTTTATTATCATAATAACATCAGACCATGGAGAAGCATTTGGTAGCCATGGATATGTTAAACATGGTCGCTCTGTTTACAACGACCAAATGTGGGTTCCTCTTATTATGAGGTTTCCAGAAACAAAACACCAAATTATAGAGCATGAAGTGGCTCATATTGATATTATTCCAACAGTTCTTGATTATTTACAAATACATAAATATAATGATAAACTTTCAGGTTCATCTGCTTTGGAGAAAATAAAAACAAATAATTTTCCTCCTGTTTATACTTTATTATTTAAAAAAGGAAAAAATCAATATTCAATTTCATATAAAGGATACAAATTAAATTATTCTGAAAAACAAGATATGAAAAAACTATTTGATTTAAGAAATGACATCAATGAAATGCACGATATTGCCAATGAGCACCCTGAAATATTATATGATTTATGGAAAAAGCTCTCTAAATGGATTAAAAAAGAGAATAAAACTTACAAAAAGAGAAATAAATGATAAAAATTATAGCTTATGGATTTTTTAAAAATGATAATTTAAAACCGATATTTGAAAATTACAAAAAAAGAATAGAAAGATATTATAAAATTGAATTAATTGAATTAAAAGAAATTCCAGTGAAAAAAAATCAAAATGTAAAAAATACATTAAAAAAAGAAGCTGAACAACTAGAAAGTATTATAAAAAAGACAAAAGGGGTTGTTTATTTACTCTCCGAATGGGGTAAAGAATATGAAACAATTAAGTTTAAAGATTTAATATTCAACCACATACATAATTCAGAACCACTTACATTTATATTAGGAAGTGCACATGGTTTTGACAAAGATTTCTTAAAGAAGCATAAATCAATATCATTATCCAAAATGACTTTTCCACACTTGCTAGCAAGAGTAATGCTAATCGAACAACTATACAGAACAATAACCCTAGAAAAAAACATTGATTATCATAAATAAGAAATGATTAAACTCAAAGTGACTAACTTTGTTAGCCACAAAGAGTTCCTGTTCATTTCGCAATAGGAAACTCCAAAACTCACCTTACGAGTTCTCTTTCCATATTTTCATCATAGTCAAGCTCAATAGGAATGACTCCAAACAATTTCTTTTTAATTTTATATTTTATTTTGAGTTTTAAATTATCCTTTAATTCTAATACTCTTATTGAGTTTTTATTACAACTAACATTTTTATTTTCACAAAATATCTTAACTTTAGTTTCTAATGCCTTACCTGAAAAATCAAGATTAGCAGCATCACTTATACTTTTCCCTAAAAATTTTCTATTATAATAAATTGCATAATAAAAAGAGCCTGTAAAAATAAAAAGATAAACAAATAAGATTAAAAATAAAAATAAAATTCCTTTCTTAAAGTACTTTTTTTCTTCTTTTAACTCAGAATATTTTTGCTCATCATCTTTTATTGCTTTAAGAGAATCATCTTTTAAGTCAAGAGCATCATTTTTCTTTATTTCAATTTTTGAATCAGTATATTCTTTATTAAATTGCTCAAAACTTAGTTGTAAATCATTAGTAGTAAGTGATTTATCAAATTCAAATTGATTTATATTATCATTCTTTAAGGAATTATTATGCTCAGGCTGCCCCTTATTAGAACTTCTATTTAACTCCTCTCTTTCTAAAAAGACATCAGCATCATTAAATAATTTTTTATTACTAAGTATTCTATTTATTATATCATCTTTAAAAAGTTCTTTTAACCATTTTGATACTTCTGATGTTGAAATATTTTTTTGAGTTTCGATTAAAAAGCTATCCAAATCATGAGCGAATTCTCTTGCACTACTATATCTGTTTGCACGATTCCTTGCAAGAGCTTTCATTATGATATCACTTAATCTTTTAGGATATTTAGGATATATTTCAATTGGTGAAATAATCTTTTCTTCTGTAATTTTCTTTAAAGTCATAAGCTCTGATGTTGCTTTAAACAACCTTTTACCAACAGTTATTTCATATAATACAATTGCCAAAGAAAATATATCAGAGCGACCATCAAGTTTCTTACCAATTATTTGTTCTGGTGACATATATGGATACTTCCCTTTTAAAACTCCTGTTTTAGTCATATTATCATTTGATGCAGCCTTTGCAATTCCAAAATCCACAACTTTTGTAATTCCATCATAGGATACAAGTATATTTTGTGGTGAAATATCTCTGTGAACAATATTTAATTTTTGGGTATTAATATCTCTAAAATTATTAGCATAATACAAAGCATTTGCCGCCTGAGATATAATTTTAACAGAATAAGCAAGAGGTAGTCTTTTTTTAGCTTTAATGCTGGTCTTTACAATTGTTAATAAATCATAACCAGGAACATATTCCATTACAATATAAAAATTATTATGCTCGCTACCAAGATCATATATCTGAACAATATTTGGATGATTTAACTTAGAAGCAATTTTAGCTTCATTAATAAACATTTTAGTGAATTTTTCATTAGTATTAAAATGTGGCAAGATTTTTTTTATAACAACAAGTTTTTCAAATCCTTTTACTCCAAATTGCTTTGCAAGCCATATTTCTGCCATTCCACCTGTTGCAATTTTTTCTAGTAAAATATATCTGCCAAATTTTTGAAACAAATCCCCCCCTAATTAATAACAGTATTATATTTAATGTTCTTTTGTCAAGCAAGTTGAGTATTTAATTTAAATTAAATACTCAATTAAAATTATCATTTTGAGATTATTTTATTTTCATTCCCCCCCATTCAAGAGCAACAAACCCCCTTCTCTTTACTATTTTTAATTCTTGATTTTTAATATTAATATCTTTATTTGAAGCACTTCTATAAATCATCATTACACGAATTAAAGTATCAGGTTTAGGAGTTATTTCTATTGGTTGATTTTTACTATACTCCACAGTCTCAAACTTAATTAAATTTAATTCATTTTCTTCTAAATAAGGGAGCCAAAAAATTATAAACTCATTAGCTTCTCTATCTTCAAAACCAAGCTTTTTAAGTGAGTTTTCTAGAAAATTTATTAAATTTTCTTTTTTAACAAGAAAACCTTCATTAAATAAATAATCATCATAGTTATACATCTCCCAAAAAAGAGAATAATACTCTCTATCATTATAATAAATCTTTCCATTTTTATCTGCAGTTACAACCCACCCATTTTCAGGATATTTAGGATAAGAATATTTTATATCATTATAATATTTCAATTTAACCGTTATTTCTGTTTTTTCTTTTGGATATAGATATAATACAGGCTTTTTAAGTAGTCGCTTTTCTCTTATTCTTTTGTATATTCTATTTTCTAACTTTACAGGAATAACCTCTCCTATTGTTAAGTCAACATTATCAGCCCTATTAACTCCTTTTATTTCATAAGTAATTTTCTCGCAATTTTTTGCATTATTATTTAAAAAACCAAGTCTTACTTCTCCAAACCATGTATTCTTATTTATTTGGTATTTCTTAATAAATCTTTCCCCAGGAAACATATTATTAGCAAGCTTAAAAGTAATTGATTTATTTATTATTTCTTTTTGAGCGTCATTATTAATTTTATCTTCTGTAATAAAATTAAATTTAATATCAAACCCCTTGAAACCATCTTTTAATTTTTCCTGGTTCTTAGCTTCTAATGTTTGCTTAACTGATATAATTATAATATTTCCGTAGTATGTATCATAAGAGCATTTACACTCCTCTTTTTTTATATCTTTTTTAGCATCTTCCTTGTCCAGACGATCTTTAGTTAAGGGTATGTCTTTAGATGTATCTGCTTTTAAATTACAACCCATAAAAGAAAAAATGAGCATTAACAAAATTAAATAACTAAATATTTTCATATTATCTCCCTGATGATTATTTACTATTATAACAGAAAATGATTAGTTTTTACAATTATTTAAGTATATTTTTTGATTTATTATTAAAAACTAAATTTTTACATCTTTTAGATTTGCACTAGGAAACACAGCTGTATTTAAATTTATTGCATTCTTAAAATTTGCACCTTCCAAATCAGCATTTTCAAAATCTGCACCACTTAGATTAGCTCCTTCAAAGTTTGCATTTCTTAAATCTGCTCTTGAGAAATCTACATTTTCTAAATTACAGTTTTTAAATTTTGCTCCCTGAAAAAAACCATCTGTAAAAATTGCACTTTCTAAATTACTTTTTGTAAAATCTACTTCTTCAGCCATCGCAGAACAAAAATTTGCATATTTTAAGTTTTTATCTTTGAGTTTTATTTTCTTAAGAATTTTTTTATTAGAAAATTTAGCTAGATCTTCAGGAGCAGAAGACATAATTGCCATTACCATTCCCGAAACATCAAGTGTCTGCCAAGCTCCTCCATTAAAATTTTCAAGAGCCTTTAAATGATTACTTAAAATATCTTTAACTTCTTTACTTTCTAAAACTCCACTTTCGCATAATGATTTAGTTAATTCGGAATTTGAAGTAAAGTTACTTCCTTTAAGATTCGATTCAGGAAACAGTTTTATTAACTGAGCTTTATTTAAAGTTTTAGTTTTTTTCTTTAATTTTTCCTTTGTTTTCTTCTTTAATTCTTTTGAATAGCTAAAAATAAAGAAATCTTCTGTTACTGTATTTAATATTTCTGAATTTATTGCAGTATCTATTGTTTCTGAATTTATTTTTATTACTCCCTGTTTATTTTTTAATATCCAAATATCTCCATTTTCAGAAATTACAAAACTATCATAAGGAAGTTTATCATAACGATGTATTAAACTATAAGGTAAACTATCTTCAAAAATAAAATAAACAGGAATTTCATTATCTCTAAATAAAATTAAATTTCCTTGACTTAAAGCCCATATATTCCCTTTACTATCTTTAGCAATCGGGGATATACTTTGCTCATTAACATCTTTAAATACCACAATATTTTTAATTTCCAGTGATTTTAAATCCAGCAATACAATAGAATCAAAAGTTTCTGCTAAAACTTTACTTCCTTTAAATGGTTTTAAATAAGGAGCATAAGGCCATTTTGCTTTAGGAAATTTTTTAATATCTCCTTTAGGTGTAATCACTTCAACTATTTTTCCATTTACACACCAAATATTAAATTCTTCATCTACTGTAATTTGTTCTATTTTTTTTAAGGTATAATTATCAATACTCTTCCATTCACTATCTTCAAAAACAGAAAGTTTTGATTTATTATAAGCTAAAATTCTATTATTATTCAAAAGAAATATTTTATCTATTTTATTACTATGAAGTCCATCTTTTTTCTTATATAGCTTTTCTTTGTCTTCAAACTGAAAAAGCACTCCTTTTGGAGTTGCAAACCATTTAGCCCCTTTATCATCAATAACTAAATCAGTAAATACAATGGGTTTTTTCTTTTTATCCAAAAAAATCTCAATATGATTATAGTTTTCATCTATACTATATGATTGTTCAGGGCTATAAAAGCCACTCAAAAAAGGTAAATTATCATAAATTGATATTTGATTAATTCTATCTATAGGTTTATTAAGAATTATTATTTTTTCATCACTCCATTTTTTATTTTCTTTATTAAATTTAAATAATCTTTTATCTAGTTTATCATCATAGCTAATAAAAACATCTCTATCCATTTTCTTTACAATCATTTTTTTCGGTTTATTTGTTACTTCCAAGCCATAGGAGTAGCCAGGGTTTACTCCTCCCCAAGCTCTTGAATTCCATGAATCAACACCTTTTATATTAGGAACATACTTCAAAGGAACAAAAACTGTAACTTCAACAGAATCATCTTCTATTATTTTATTCTTTTTCTTAATTCCGTAATACTTTATTGTAGAAACAAAAATAACAGGCTCAAACTCTTTTGGTGATTTCCATAATTCTTTATACAAGTTACTAAAAGGTGTTTTATCATAATCTATTGAATTTGGATTATCCCATGCAGTAACACCTTCTTCTAAAACTCTAGTAAAAAATAATTCATCAAACTCAATACAAACATCAGGATGTATTGTATTAATAAAAAGAGTTACCTCCACCCATATTTCTTCATTTATCGAGTTAAAAAAATAATAAACTTGCTCAGTATGCTCACCTGCTAAAATTGCTGACTTAATTGCATCTTTAGTTTTTAATTCTTTATACTTTTCTACACTTACACTAAATAAATCACTTCCCATATTAAACCTCATAAAAGAACTGGATTAGTTTAGCAAAAAAACTTCTTTTTTTGCAAGCATTTATTGATTTTTGTTAAGGTAAGCAAATAAACTTTATATTCTACAAAAAAACTTGACAACGAATACTTTAATTGCTAATTTACATAAATGAATGAGTGTTCATTCATTTTTTAGGATTGAGAATGGATAAAAAGCTGAGTAAAAAAGAAAAATACATACAAGAAAAAAGACAAAATATCATAAATGCAGCCTTAAAAATATTTGCAGTAAAAGGATTTGCTAATTCTAAAATATCAGATATAGCAAAAGAAGCAAATGTTGCAGATGGAACTATATATATTTATTTTAAAAAGAAAGATGATATTATTATATCTCTTTTTGAAAACAAAATGGGAAATTTTAATAAATTATTAAGAGATAAAGTAAAACTAGAAACATCTCCTCTTCAAAAACTAAAAACCTTTATAAAAATACATTTAAAGACATTATCTAAAAATAAGGAACTTGCTGAAATATTTACTGTTGAATTAAGACAATCAGCTAAATTTATGGAAAATTATCAAAATACTGAATTAAAAGATTATGCAAAATTACTAATAGAAATTATTGATTTAGGAAAACAAGAAGGTTCTTTTAAAAAAGAAATACCAACTTCTGTAATATGGCAGTTTATTTTTGGTATATTAGACCAAATTGTTTTAACTTGGGTCAGAAAAGATAATTCTACAGAGAAAAACTTGCAAAATATGATTAAATTTGTTTTATTGTTTATTTTAGACTCTATATTAATAAAAAAGGAGGAATAATGAAATTCTTAGTTACTTGTAAAAGGGTTACAGACCCAGAAATGAAAATAAAAGTAAATGAAGGTGGTGATGGTATTATTTTAGATGATGCAACTTATGCAATCAATCCATTTGACGAAATTGCAATTGAAGAAGCAATTCAGAAAAAAGAAGCAATGGGTGAAGGCGAAGTAGTACTTGTTACTATTGGTGGCGAAGAAAGTATTCCACAAATCAGACAAGGCCTTGCAATGGGAGCTGACAGAGCTGTTCTAGTTAAAACAGACAATGCAGAAAACCTTGACAGTGATGCAATTGCTCATATATTAGCTGCAGTTTACGAAGAAGAAGAACCAGATGTATTTCTAACAGGAAAACAATCAATTGATGGTGATAGTAGTCAGGTTCCAGGGCTTATTGCAGAATATCTAGAGCTTCCTCAGGCATTTTTTGCATCTGAAATAACTTATGAAGATGATGAAGCAACAATTATAAGAGAAGTTGATGGTGGCCTTGAAACATTAAAACTTGAATTACCTGCTATTATATCAGTTGATTTAAGATTAAATGAACCAAGATACCCTTCTCTTCCAAATATTATGAAAGCTAAAAGAAAAGAAATCAAAGAAATGTCTATTGAAGATTTAGATGTTGAACTTGAAGAACAAAAAGTAGTATTTAAAAGATTATTAGCTCCTCCTACAAGAAAAGCAGGTATTATTGTAAAATCTGTTGAAGAGCTTTTTGACAAACTTAAAAATGAAGCTAAGGTACTATAGGAGGATATAATGAAAGCATTAATTATAGCAGAACACAGAAATAATAATTTAAAAAATTCAACACTTGCTGCAATTACATTTGCAAAATCAGTTGCAGATAGTTTTGATATTCTACTTTTATCAAATGATGTAAGTGTATTATCAGATAAACTTGCAAAATTTGGAGCAGCAACAGTACATACAGTTGAAGATGATATGTTTGAAAATTATCTTGCTCAATCTTATGCAGTAGCAACAGCAGAAGCAGCAGAAGAGCTTGATATCGACATAGTTATTGCACCTGCAACAACAATGGGTAAGGATTTTATGCCAAGAGTTGCAGCCAAGCTTGAAGCAGGAATGGCATCTGATATTATCGGAAGCCTAGAAGAAGATGGTGAATTATTATTTAAAAGACCAATCTGGGCAGGTAGTGCAATTGCATTAACATCTATAACAACAGATAAAAAAATTATAACAGTGAGAGTTTCAGCTTTTGATGTAGCAATTGAAGATGGTAATACTTCAGAAGTAAAAGAATTTTCACCAGAAGAAGAACTTGAATCAGGTGCAGAATTTATAGAACTTATTGAAAATGAATCAAGTCGTCCTGACTTAACTGATGCAGATGTTGTTGTATCAGGAGGAAGAGGGTTAAAGTCAAAAGAAGGCTTTGACGATATAATGGAAGGTCTTGCAGATAGTTTAAATGCAGCGATTGGTGCATCAAGAGCAGCTGTAGATGCAGAATACTGTAGTAATGACCTTCAGGTTGGTCAAACAGGTAAAATTGTAGCTCCTAAACTATATATAGCAGTAGCAATTAGTGGTGCGATTCAGCATCTTGCAGGAATGAAAGACAGTAAAACGATTGTTGCAATTAATAAAGACGATGAAGCACCTATTTTTGAAGTTGCAGATTACGGCTTAGTTGCAGATGCTTTTACTGTAGTTCCTCAATTAATTGATATGATAAAAAAAGGTTAATTAATTTAATTCTAATCTCCATTTCAATTTCCAATACAAATAATAATATTTCTTAATTTAATATGAACGAAAAACATGAACACAATATAAGTAAAACTATTTGTAATAACTAAAAAAACTCTTATAAACATGAACAAAAAAAAACTATTTTTGCTCTCTTGGATTTTTTTAATTATTGGGGTATCATATCTATGTTACTTTAGGAGGGAGATATGATTAATAAAGAATTATTTCATGCAGCAATAGAAGAAAACTTTAAATTACTCAAAAAACTTGTTCAGGAAGGCAATGATATTAATCTCATCGACGAGTTGAGTGGAGAAAGTCTTTTATTTAAAATGATTTCCTTCGATAATGAAAAAACAGCAAGTTTTTTAATTGATTTGGGAGCAGATATAAACAACTGCAATAATAGTGGAAAAACTATTCTTATGGAAGCAGCCTCAAGAAGTGCATCAACAAAATTTATTAAAAAATTAATATCTAAAGGTGCAGATATAAATAAAACAGATAACTATGGTGGTAATGTTCTTTGGTGGACAGAAAATAAATCAACAATAGATTACTTCAAGTCAATTGGCTTAAAAATAAAAAAAAAGATAAGTTATGTTCAATCTAACAGTGATTTTTTTGGAGATTACTTTATAATTGCTTCTTAGGAAGAGTAAAACTAAAAGTAACACCATTTTCTTCATTATTTACGGCCCATATTTCACCACCATGATTTATTATAATTCTTCTACTTATAGATAAACCAAGACCTGTTCCTTTGTGGGTACTGGTAATTTTACTTCCTTGTGTAAAATCATTAAAAATTGTTCTTAATTCTGACTTATCAACTCCAATTCCCTCATCTTCAACCTTTATAAGCATAAAATTATTATCACGATGTTCAATGAAAACTTTAATTTGGCTATTTTCAGGAGAAAACTTTATTGCATTTGCAATTATATTTAACATTACCTGCATAACTTTATTATCATCACAATAAACAATATTTTGTATTTCTTCATTAATTATCAAAACATTTATATTTTTTTTATCAGATAAAACCTTTAATTCAAGAATAGACTTTTTTATTATACTCAAAATATTATTAAGTTGATAATTATACTTAGTAACTTCACTTTCAAGTTTTGTAAAATCAAGTAATTCATTTACCAGCTTTAAAAGCCTTTCTGTACTTATATTGATTTGATTAAAATAATGTAAAGTCTTTTTTTTATCTAACTTTTCAATTCTATCCATTCCCATCCTGGAATAATTTGAAATAGCATGAATTGGTGTTCTTACTTCATGTGATAAATTTCCAATAAACAATGATTTCGCATTATTAGCCTTTTCTGCAATTTCCTTTGCTTCAATTAGCCTTATTTGTGCATGCTCTTTTTTATTTATTTCAATAGATAAATTCATTCTTTTAAAGTATTCATCTTTACGATGTTTAAGTAAAAGATTTTGCATATAAATGGATAAAGGAGCTATTGGCAAAAAAGAAGAAAAAATTGATATGGTAGTACTAGTTATAGGCTCATTTGAAATAAAAACAATAACCAAATATAATAAGTTTGCAAAAATTATAAAAAATGAAAATATTTTAACTTCAGATATTATTATCATCGAATAAAATAATTCCAATTCTATTATTGCAAAAAAATAAAAAGTTGTTAATTGCTCATTAATATATCCAATTGATAGTGCAGTAAATAAAACAACCAAAAACATTGAATATAAAAAATAATAATATCTTTTTTGATTTTTTAAAAATTTATTATTAAATGTTAAGAATATCACTAATATTAATAAGTATATTATTGAAATCAACCTTAAAGCAACAACCATTAGCCTATCATCAGGCTTTGCATTAAGAAAATCAGAAAACATAGTATAAAATAAAATAATTATCCCTAAATAAATCGCAATCTTAATGGTTTGTATTGAATTTTCTATATATTCTTCCCAAAACTTATTATTCACATCTTCCTTTAAGGCTTTATAAACATACTATCGCCATAAGAATAAAATCTAAAATCATTTTTAATAGCATAATCATAGGCTTCAAAAATATTATCTTTTCCATGTAAAGCAGAAACAAGTAATAAAAGGGTTGACTTAGGTAAATGATAATTAGTAATTAATCCATCTACAATTTTAAATTTATAACCTGGATAAACAAATAAATCTGTTTCAGCTTCCTTTTCTTCTAAAATACATTTATCATTACTAGCAGCTTCAAGAGTTCTAAGTGATGTTGTTCCTACTGCAATTATTTTTTTCCCCATTCTCTTAGCTTCATTTATTTCAGTTGCAGTTTTTTTTGATATAGAATAGGTTTCAAAGTGCATGTGGTGATTTAATATTTCATCAGTCTTAATTGGCATAAAAGTTCCAAGCCCAACATATAAAGTTACTTTTGACATTGTAATGTTTTTATCTTTTATCTTTTTTAATAATTCTTCTGTAAAATGTAAACCTGCTGTTGGTGCGGCTACTGCACCTGTGTTTTCAGCATAAACTGTTTGATATCTTATTTTATCTATTTCTTCATCAGTATGACTATTTCTGTTTTTTAAAATATATGGAGGTAAAGGAATATGTCCATTATCAGAAAGCCATTTATCAAAATCATCAAATTTTTTATTAAATTTTATAATTGTTGGAGATTGTTTAGATATCATTTCTGCATTCAAATCATTGTCAAAATAAATAATTTCACCTTCTTTTATTTTTTTTATGTTTTTACCAATTACTTCCCATGTGTTTTGCTCAAAAGACAATGCCCTATTTAATAAAATCTCAAACTTACCACCTGTTTCTCTATGTCCGAATAATCTTGCCTGTAAAACTTTTGCATCATTAAAAACTAAATGCATATTTTCATCAAGTTCATCAATAATATCATAAAACTTTTTAATATCTTTATTATTTGTATTCTTTTTACAAACCAATAATTTTGAATCATCTCTCTTTTCTACAGGATAAGTTGCAATTAAATGCTCTGGTAATTCAAAATCATAATCCTTTAAATTCATATTTAGCCTTCTCCTAATAACAATTTATATATTTTATTTTTCTTCTCATTTAACTGAATTGAAACTATTTTAGCACAATCTTTTTTAGAAAATCCAGCTTTTATATACTTTTGTGCCAATTCAATTATATTTTTATCAGTATCATCAATATTTTTTTCTGAATTAATCAAAAAGGATAGAACAATTTCCCCTTTAAACTCCATATTTAATAAATCAGAGATATTACCTGAAATTCTTGTTTCAAATTTCTTAGTAATTTCCCTAAATACAACAACCTCAATATCACCAAATATCTCAAGTATTTTTTTCAGTGTTTTCATAATTTTATGAGGTGATTCATAGAAGAATATTGGAATATTCTCTCCATCAGTCTTTTTTATTATATTTATTATACTCTCCAATTGCTTATTACTATTTGGGAAAAATCCTAAAAACAGAAATTTATCTTTTACAAGGCCAGACAATTGAATAGCAGGAATAATTGCAGTTGCACCAGGAATCGGAATTATTTTATAATTATCCTTTAATAACTCAGGAATTAAAAATATACCAGGGTCTGAAACAAGAGGACTTCCAGCATCACTTATTAAAGCTAATTTTTTACCTTCATCTAATAATTTTTTAATATTATCAACTTTTTCAAGCTCATTAAATTTATGCAAAGAAAACATTTTCTTTTTTATTTCATAGTGATTTAACAATTTAATACTAACTCTTGTATCTTCAGCAAGAATTAAATCACTAGATTTTAGTATTTCCAAAGCTCTTAAAGTTATATCCTTAAGATTACCAATTGGTGTAGAAACTAAGTATAATACTCCACCTTCATTATTCATAATCCCCCTTTAACTGAGTCTGAATATAACATATTAGTTTAGTAATTTCTATAATAAATTTAAATGTATTAGCAATTCGTAATTTAAAGGATTTCCTATAAAATAATAACCCAAGGACTGTGTTATTTTAAAAAATTTTTAATTATTAGACTTCAAACTGCTATACCAACTGCTCCAGCTAAAAGTACTGCCATATTGATTAGACTTGTCTTTATAATCAATATAAGCCTTTCTTTTTAGCGATTCCAACCAGCTAAAAAATACTTTATGCCATTTTTGATATGTTAAAATCTGATAAATTTCTTGTTTTTTAGATTTATAGTCACTCGTATCATCCTTTTTCTTTTCAAGCAACTTAAAAATATGATATCCATTATCTGTTTTTACAGGTTTTGTATACCCTTTTACTTCTAGTTTTTTAATTTCATCTTCTAGTACTTTATTAAAAACACCTTCTTTTATAAAGCCAAGCCTTCCCCCTGTTGCCTTATAAGGACCTTCTGTATATTTAATTGCAACTTCAGAAAACTCTTTTGTTTTTAACTCTTCTTCTATTTTTTTAACTTTTGCCTCTGCAATTTTTCTTTGGTCTTCAGTAAAAGTAGCATCTTCTTTAATATAAATATAAGCAAGCCCATATTGATATTTCTCTTTATAATTAAGTTTATAGTAATTTTCTATTTCCAAATCTGAAATAGAAATTTTAGGAAATACTTTTTGTTGCTTTATTTTCTCAACCAAACTTCTTTTTTTGAGTAATTTTTCAAATTCACTCATTGTTAATCCTTGCTGAACCAAAGCTTCTTCAAAAGCAGTTTCATTAGTATTGTTTCTATCTATAATTGATTTTTTTAATCTCTGAACTTCATATTCAGAAACTTCAATACCAAGTTTTTTAGCTTCCTGCTCTATTAATTTTTGTGCAACTAGTATTTCAAGCATAAATTCTTTTTTTGACAATTCCTGCTGAACTTTAGGTTTTCTTAATAAATCACTCAAAAGAATAGAATAAGGCTCAAAACCAGTTAATCTTCCTCTTGAAACAGCAAGTTTATTAACTTCATAGTTTAAATCCTGCATTGAAACAAAACTATTATTAACAACAACTTCTATTTTATCAATGATTTCAGCTTGTATAACTATAGTAAAAACAGTAAAGAACAATATTAAGTATTTCATATCTTTCCTCAAATAAAGAGTTTATGAAATTAACATAATATTGTAAATAGGTCAAATTAAATTTATTTTAAGTCAATTTCCCCTTAAGCGATATTTGACTTAGATTAGATTCTCCATATTTTTATCAGAATCATTACTTATTTCTTTTAAGCTTTTAATAACAGGTTGTAAATCCTTTATGTAGAAATAAATTATAAGTAAGGATATTGGTATTGTTAAAAATAAATAGTAAAAACTGGGATTTTTGATATTTTGCATTAATAAATATATTTTTAAACCAAATAAAATAATACTTGTTATTAGAAATCCATAGAAATTTATTGTTAAATTTTTCAGTGTTTGTTTGAAATTGTTAAATTTTAAATTGTAGATGTCTATGTAGGAAATTAGGATAATCGTAATAATCATAATTTCATAAGAAATATCTTTATAGTTTAATTTTGTTATTATTATTTTACTTAAAGATAAAAAGATAATTGGAATAATAATATAAGATAATATTATTTTATAATAATTTATTTTATTAGAGCCTTTTATTAAAACATATAACTTTCCAATAAGTAAAAGATATAAAAAAGCAAAATTTTTATCCAAACTACTATAAAAATCATTATAAAATATAAAAAACAAATTCTGAATTGTAAAAAATAAGGGTATTAAAATAATAATATATAAAGATTTTTTGATTAAAATATAACAAGAAATAAAAAAAATAAGTAAATAAGTATTTATATCTAACATTTTAACTCTATAAAGTATTAGCAGGGTCAGTATAACCATTGCTAAGATTGTCCAAATTTGTCACCAAGTCCATCATTACACCCCTCACCATTTTTACAATATGATATCAAAATCAATATAAATCAATCTCTTTTCTTGCCTCTATGATTCCATGTCCAGTTGCATAGGTAATACTTCTGCTCCAGCCACTACAATCTCCGATAAATTTAATATTTTCAAAGTAATTATTATCAAGCATATTTGAATAAAATTTAACTTCTACTCCATATAATAAATTATCAGGAGCAGTGATTCCAGGAATAACTTCATTTAGGGTTTCTAAAAAATGTATAATTGACTCTTTAGTTTTACTTGGAAAAACCAAATTTAAATCTCCTAAAATATAATTTTCTCTTGGTAGTGTTGGAATGACTCTTCCTATTTGCTTTGTTCTTCTTTCCTTTTTAAAGTCACTGTATTTTTGTAATGTTACTTTTTTACCACCAGCTAAAATATTTGATAGTTTTGCAATATGTGT
>Ga0256827_10000459_pt1 | contig 25350 bp, 16 predicted proteins | sample CV84metaG_FD_185977 | JGI IMG/M metagenome (GOLD analysis project Ga0256827, IMG submission 185977) | Hydrothermal vent microbial communities from East Pacific Rise, Pacific Ocean - CV84 | ecosystem: Environmental > Aquatic > Marine > Hydrothermal vents | place: Pacific Ocean: East Pacific Rise...
AAAAACGAATGTTCCTAAAATATTGTCTCCCGATGGAGAGATTTATGGTGAATTCCCTGCAGAAATAAGTTGTGTAAAAAATGGTATTAAGGTATTCTCAAACTTATAACTCAGAACTTCCAACTTTTAACTTACACCAAGCCATTATTCATCAAATAAAGAGCAATTTGAACAGCATTAGTAGCGGCACCTTTACGAAGGTTATCGGCAACTATCCACATATTTAAGCCATTAGCAACGCTTTCGTCTCTTCGTATTCTTCCAACAAAAACCTGATTTTTACCTTCAGCAATATTAGGCATTGGATATAAATTAGCAGAAGGAAGATCTAACAGAATAATACCAGGCATCATTCCAATCAATTTCTTTGCTTCATTAATATCATATTCTTTTTCAAATTCAATATTTACAGATTCTGAATGCCCACCGGTAACAGGAACTCTCACTACAGTAGCTGTAATAGCAATATCATTATCTCCAAGAATTTTTCTTGTTTCATATACAAGTTTCATTTCCTCGGTAGTATAATCATTCTCAAGGAAATCTCCACCTTGAGGAATAATATTCATATCAATGGCATGAGGATATGCTCTATCGGTAATAGCCTCTCCATGTCTTTCTTTTTCAAGTTGAGAATTACCTTTTACTCCGGAACCCGTTACAGACTGATATGTAGAAATAACTAAGCGTTTTATTCCATAGATATGCTGCAAAGGTTTTATTGCTACAACAAGTTGAACTGTTGAGCAATTAGGATTTGCAATAATTTTTGTTTCAGAAGTAATTTCTTTGGCATTTATCTCAGGAACAACCAATGGGATATCCTTATCCATACGCCAAGCAGAAGAATTATCAATTACATAGCAGCCTTTTTCTGCAAATTTTGGAGCCCATTCTTTGGAAACCTCTCCTCCTGCACTAAAAAGAACTATTTCTGGCTTGCTTTCAAGTAAATCATTTAGAGAAATTACTTTAATTAGTTTTCCTCGAAAGTTTAATTCTTTACCAATAGAATTCTCTGATGCACCAAGCAGTAGATCAATGTTTTGAGGCATGAATTCCGCCAATACTTCTATCATTTTTCTACCTACTAATCCTGTGGCTCCTGCTACTGCAATTCTCATAGTTAATCTTTATTTTTATAAAAATAATTTGGAAGCAAAAGTATTATTATTTTTGTTAAGTAATATTTCTCTTATAGCTATTTTATGAAAATATCATTTATATCATTTTTAGTATTTTTCTTCAGTCTAAATTATGCAAATGCTCAATTCCAAGATGACTTTTCCGATGGTGATTTTACCAATAATCCGAGTTGGCATGGCGATGAAGTTCAGTTTGAAGTAAATTCAAGCAATTATCTTCGTCTAGCTTCTACAGGAACAGATACTTCTATTCTTTATACGGAGAGCAGCATTATTAGAGATACAGAATGGGAGTTTTGGGTTAAACAATCTTTTAATTCATCTTCTAATAATTATTCGCGAGTTTATTTAGCGTCAGATCAAAGCAATCTTGCTGGAAGTCTGAATGGATATTTTGTTCAAATTGGAGGTACTAATGACAATGTTTCTTTATGGAGGCAAGATGGGATAAATTTGACAGAAATAATAACAGGTAGTATTGCAAATACTGGTAATTCTACAAATAAGATAAGTATTAAGGTAATATGTGATTTGGATGGTAATTGGCAGTTTTATTCTGATGATTTGGGAGGAAGTAATTATGCACTAGAAGGTATTACAACTGATGTAACTTATTCAAACTGCGATTATTTTGGTGTTTTTTGTAAATATACAAGTAGTAATGCAACAAAATTTTATTTCAATGACTTCCGAGTTGGCTCAATTCAATATGACACTGTGCCACCTCAAATAAAGAATATTGAAGTATTAAATGGCAATAAATTAAGGTTGAAGTATAGCGAGGTTGTTGAGTTTAATACTGCTGAGGATGTGAACAATTATTCTGTTGATAATGGACTTGGAAAACCAAATACTGCAAATAGACTTAATTCGGATTCTTCGATAGTTGAGTTATTTTTTAATAATGGGTTTGTGTATAATCAGAATTATTCTTTAACGGTAAGTGGAGTTAAGGATAATAATGGAAATGAGATGGGAAGTACTGTTTTGCCGTTTCTTTGGTATAATATTAAGCAAGGTGATATAGTAATAAATGAGATAATGGCTGACCCAGCTCCAGAAGTTGGCCTACCTAATGCTGAATATATTGAATTGTATAATAAAACGGGATTGAAAGTAAATCTTGAAAATTGGGTATTAAGAATTGGCACTTCTGATAAAGTGTTACCTTCGGCAGAGATTCTTCCCGATTCGTTTATTATTATTACTCATGAAGATAATGAGAATGTATTATCTGCTTATGGATCTGTTCTTGCTCTTCCTTCATTTTCCTTGAAAAACGGTGGTACAAGCTTATTGCTAAAAACAGATTTAAATGAAATAATGCATTTTGTAGACTATAATTTGAATTGGTATAAAGATGATGTAAAAGTTGATGGAGGTTGGTCTTTGGAACAGATTGATCCTAATAGCTATTGTTTGGGAATTGAGAACTGGGCGGCATCTAAATCTTTGTATGGAGGTAGTCCGGGAAGTAAAAATAGTATAGATAAACTTAATGAAGATAAGGATGCGGCACAAATAAATAAAGTTGTTGTTGTCAATAATCAGAGTATTAGAATTTTCTTTGATAAAGCTATGGATTCTACCATTGCTAAGGATCCAAACTTATACACTATTTCTCATACAATTGGTAATCCGAGTACAATAACAGCAAGCTATCCTGATTATAGATCTTTTACTTTACAATTGTCAGTGCCACTTCAGCTTGGCATTATTTACAATTTGAAAATAGATAAATCTTTGAAGACTTGTGGTGGAAATACCAATAATATACCTTTGTTAGCTTATTTTGGGATTCCGGAAATTCCTGACAGTAATGATATTTTAATAAATGAAGTATTGTTTAATCCAAGGGATAATGGAGTGGATTATGTTGAACTGTATAATAATAGTAAGAAAATAATTGATCTTAAATATTTAAGACTTGCAAATTGGAGCGATGAAGATAATAACTATGAGAATGTGAAAGAAATAAGTGAAGATGGATTTCAGATTTTTCCTTATCAATTCTATGTTTTGAGTACATCAAATTCCATGACTAAGAAGCAATATTATGTGGAGAATACGTCAAATTTAGTGGAGATAGAGAGTATGCCATCAATGAGTAATACAGAGGGGAATATTTATTTAATTACAAATTCACTTCAAACCATAGATGCAATGAATTATGATGATGAAATGCATTATGCTTTACTTAATAATCCTGATGGAATTAGTCTAGAAAGAATAAGCTATAATATTTCCTCTTTTGATAAAACCAATTGGCATTCATCTGCTATACCTGGAAAAAATGCTGAAGGGTTTGCAGGCACTCCAACCTATATTAATAGTCAGAATTCTGAAATGATTGTAAATGAGAGTCAATGGGAAACTAGTCCAGAAATATTTTCTCCAAATAATGATGGTTTTGATGATTTTCTACAGATAAGTTATTCGTTTAGTGATGTTGGATATACAGCAAGTATTAGTATATACGACTCAAAAGGTAGATTAGTTCGTAGGCTTATTGATAGTAAATTACTAGAACTTCAAGGCCAAGTTATTTGGGATGGAATAGATGATAGAGGTAATAAAGCTAATATTGGTATTTATATTATTTATGTAGAGGTTGTAAATCTAAACGGTAATGTGGAACATCATAAATTGTCTACAGTAATTGGTGGTTAGATAGCCAGATTAGTCTATTATTTCAATTTCGATATCATATCTTTCTGCATAATCTTCAGCTGCGGCATAAAACTCATTTAAGCTTTTATCCAAATTATTTTGAGTTTCTCTTAAAATCACATTAAAATCTTCAATTTCTTTTTCTGATATTTCTTTTGAATTAAGTAATTTCCATAATTTAGGCCAATTGTTATTAAGCTCTCTTGAATATGAGCTTAGCAATTTGCTATACAACTGTTTCAAATTATTTTCACTTTTATAAACTTTTATGTTTTCTGATGTTTTAAGTTTCTGGTCAATATTTTGTTTAAATTTATTAATTTTTGAATTGAGAGCAACAATATCTTCATCTTTTATTAAATCTATTTCAGTAGAATCGATCTCGTCTTCGGTAATTAGCATTTTGAATAAATCTTCTTGAATATCGGTATCGTAATCTATCAACTCTTGAACAGGAATATAAATATTATCAAAGTATTCAGTTGGAGTGGGCTCAGTCTTGCAGCCTTGAAGATAGAAAGTTGACATAATTATTAAATTGAAAATGAGATTTTTCATGTTTAATCAAGCTTAATTGTATTTAAGAAAGCCACAAAAATAGTAAATTAATAAATAGAATAATGTGTATTTTCGCATTCATAATCATTAGTGTCTGGTTAAAATATTATTTAAGAGGCAAATCTCTTGTATTTAAAGGCTTTTTAATATTAATACAAGTTTAGCATTTTATTATTGGATTAATTGTCAATAATTTATTTTGCCTCTAATTCTAAAGGATGTAAATCATTGACAATCAATCCTTCCTTTAGGATTGAGGTAAAGATTGAGGGGCAATTATTTACATATTGATAATTAATCGGACAATAGTGATTCATAATATTGATATATAGTTGAACAATAATAAATTATTTTTATGAAATATTTAAAATATTTAGGTTTTGGTTTAAGTTTTCTTGCGATGGCATCTTGTACTCCAATGTCTGATTGTAAAAATTGCGAAGCAGTAACTTATGATGTTAATACAGGAGATGAGATAAGCAGAGAGAGTGCAATTGAATATTGTGGAACGAGTTTAAGCGAAAAAGAGAACGCAGAGCCTATTATTGTTGGTGACGAAAGAATAGAGTGGGAGTGTAAGTAACATAAAAAAAGCCTGAGAAAAAATTCTCAAGCTTATTAATTCTTTCTCTGTAAAAAAATTTAGATAGTTAAAATATCTTTTTCCTTAGCATCGTACGTAGCCTCAGCTAGTTTGCCATATTTATCGGTAAGGTCTTGAATTTTATCAATTAATTTCTTTACTTCATCTTCGCTTACACCATCTTTCTCAAGTTGTTGAGCTTCATGATTGGCACCTTTTCTAGCATTTCTAATTCCAACTTTTGCTTCTTCAAGTTCGTGTTTCGATTGTTTTACCAATCCCATCCTTCGCTCTTCTGTCAGTACAGGAATATTAAGTCTAATAATAGTTCCATCATTTTGAGGATTAAGTCCTAAGCTAGAATTTATTATTTCTTTTTCTATTAGTTGAAGGTTAGACTTGTCCCATGGTTGAATTACTAATGTTCTTGGGTCAGGAGTGCTAATATTTGCAACTTGAGATAAAGGCATTTTACTACCATAATTTTCTATAGTAATGCCATTTAACATATTTGGATTTGCTTTTCCTGCTCTAATTTTTTGTAGCTCTTTTCCCAAATGATCAATACTTGACTGCATACTCTCTTCAGCCATTTCTAAACACATTTCTGATTCTTCAGTCATAACAGTTTATTTTTTGAAATTAATTGATTAGCAAATTTACAATTATTTTTTCATGCTTCAAAGCAATACTTCGTTAAACTTTCATCTCTTGCAAAGCTGTAAAGCCGCAAAGAGTTGATTATTAAAATATTTGTGTTTTCTTATAGCCACTAATTAAGAGCTTTTATTATTTTGTTAATATCCTGCTCTTCCATACATTTAAAATGATTTTTGGGACAAGTTTTAAATCCAATCTTACTACAAGGACGACATTTTAACCCATTAACTTCAAAAATGTGATTCTTTTTCTGAGAATCCTCTGGGAGTAATGCCCACATGCCAAATTCAGGAATAGTATTGCCCCAAATACTTAATATTTCTCTATTGAATGCAGCAGCAATATGCATCAAACCTGTATCTGGAGTAAGAATTTTATTTGAATATTTAACAATCGCAGCAGATTGATTCAGGTTAATTTTTCCAACTAGATTAAGACAATGCTCTCCTATTTTTTCTACTATAGTATTTGATTTCTCAACATCATCTTTGCCACCCAAAAGAACAATCTTTGTTTTAGACTTCTGGCCAATTTTAACAAGTAGCTCATCTGGTATTTGTTTGGTAAAATGAGCTCCACCAACTACAAATACATCATATTTATCTTCTTTTGAAATATCAATTGCTTCAAAAACTTGTTCGCTTTTATCGTCTAAATAGTAGTCTAAACCAAGCCCATCATATTTTAATCCTAAAAAAGATACCGTATCCATATATCTATTAACTATATGAATTTCAGGAAGAATATCCCATTTAAGGTTAACTTTTAGCCATTTTTCATAATTCAGTTTATTGAAGTATTTTGATGGCCTTCCAAGTTTAGCAATAAGTCTTCTTGAACGTAGATTTCTGTGCAGGTCAATAATATAATCGTATTCCTCTTTCTTTAAATCATCTTCTACTTCAGTAATTTCCCTTTTAATAGTATAAAGTTTACTGATGTGAGGATTGTTGTTAAGAGTGTCTGCGAATTTTTCTTTAGTAATAAAATGTACCTCATTATCATCCTCAGATGTGGCTAATGCTCTAATAACAGGAGTTGTGAGAATAATGTCACCTATGGAACTAAAACGGATAATTAGGAATTTCATTTATTGGATTAGTGTTGAATTGTTAAAATGCTAAATTGTTAATGTGTTAATGTGTTGTGTAATTCTTAATTCTTAATTCTTAAAATTAATAAATGCAAAAGTATATGAGCTAAGCTTAAATTCCTAATTTTGCAGCATGATATTATTCGACACACATACTCATATTTATTCTGAGGAGTTTAATGAAGATAGAGATGAAGCTATAAAGCGAAGTTTTGAAGAAGGAGTGACCCAATTGCTACTTCCTAATATTGACTTAGATAGCATAGAACCAATGCATCAGCTTTGTAATTCTTATCCTGATAATTGTTTTCCAATGATGGGCTTGCATCCAACTTCTGTAAAAGAAAACTATAAAGAAGTATTGCAAACAATAAGAAAAGAGCTTGATAATAGAAAATATATTGCCATAGGCGAAATTGGAATTGATTTGTATTGGGATAAAACCTTTGCAGAGGAACAACGGCTTGCATTATTGGAACAATTTCAATGGGCAATAGAATTTGATTTGCCAGTGGTAATTCATTCTCGTGACTCTCATAATGAAATAATGAAAGTAATTAAGGAGTTTAATAATCCATATTTAAGAGGAGTATTTCATTGTTTTACTGGTACTACAGAACAAGCACAGGAGATTATTGATATTAATTTTATGATGGGACTTGGTGGAGTTTTAACCTTCAAGAACTCAGGTTTGGCAAATGAAATTGTGGATATTGATATGAAGCATTTTATTCTTGAAACAGATTCGCCATACCTTACTCCAACACCGTATAGAGGCAAGAGAAATGAAAGTTCTTATATCAAATTAATAGCAGAAAAGCTCGCAGAAGTAAAAGGAATATCGCTTGAACAAGTGGCACAAATTACTACTGAGAATACTAGAAGCTTATTTGGATTATAAAGATTATATTTGCAATCGAATGAAATTTAGCCTAAATATAATATATAGCCTTATAATCATCACAATATTAGTATCATGTGCTACTGTTGTGAGGCCAGATGGTGGTCCAAAAGACAAGACCCCTCCCGTTCCCGTAAAGTTCAAACCTGAAAATGGTAGTATGAATCTGATTACGGATAAAATAGTGATTAAGTTTGATGAATATATTGTTCTTAAACAACTTATTCAGCAACTTGTTGTTTCTCCTCCAATGTCTGAAAACCCAAAGATAAGTATTAGTGGCAAAAATCTAGTAATTGAATTGCCCGATTCTTTGAGAGAGAATACTACTTATACAATATTTTTTGGCGATGCCGTAGTGAATTATAAGGAAAATCTGCCTGTACATAATTTTGAGTATCACTTCTCCACAGGCGATGTAGTTGATTCATTGCAGTTAAACGGATTTGCTATAAAAGCATTTGATAATTCACCTTATAAGGAGTTGTTTGTCTTGATGTATAAATCGTTAGATGATAGTGTATTGTATAAAGAAAAGCCTTACTATTTGACAAAAACAGAGAAGAATGGTGATTTCTTTTTAAATAATCTTGCTCCCGGAAATTATCAGATTTATGCAATAAAAGATGCTAACAGAAATTATATTTACGATCAAGATGATGAAGAAATAGCATTTTTAGATTCATTGGTAATTCCTTATCATAGTTCTGTTTTTATACCTGATACAAGTGCTGAAGGGAAGCTTATCAAGAAAGATGTGCCTGAAGATATTGGACTTTTTGTATTTCATCCCAATGCTAAGGAAACAAAACTAATAGAGTATAAGGAACTCCCTCCAAATAAAGTATTATTTGTTTTCAATAGAAAAGTGGAGGATTTTAAGATTATTCCGATGGATTTTGAATCTGATACAATATGGCATATAGAAACTTTTGGAAAAGATCGTGATAGTGTTACTACTTACTTTATGGGCCTTCACAAAGACACTATTAATATTAGATTAAGTGATGGGAATCATAATCTTGATACTCTAGAGTTGGTTCTAAAAAAGAAGAAGAAAAAGAAGTATATTAGCAATAGAGAAAAGAAAAGACTTGAAAAGGAACGTCTAGAAAGAGAAAATGACAAGGATTACAAGCCAAAACCTAAGAAAGTACCGAGAATTATTGTAAAAACTAATATAAAATCTTCTTTTCCGTTTTTTGTTGATATTCAACTAAGATTTAAGTTCCCATTGAATAGTTTTGATAAAGATAAAGTTCATATTTATAAGAAAGTTGATACATTATTAATCCCCATAAAATCTGATTCTTGGATTTCTGATACTATTAATAATATGAGAATTACTATTAGAGCTAAATTTGATGAAAGAGAAAAATATGAACTTCTAATTCAAGATAGTTGTCTGTTTGATATCTATCACCTAACTAATGATACTATTGAGAAAACATTTACTACTACTGAGATGAGAGAGTATGGCAGATTTGAGTTGGAACTAAAATATGATGAAGAATATCCTTTAATAGTACAATTATTGAACAGTAAGAATGCTGTTTTAAGAGAAGATTTCATCAGTTCGTCACAAAAAATATTATATCCATATCTCAAAGAAGGAAAGTATAGAGTGAAAGCAATACTTGACAAAAATAATAATAGAAAATGGGATACTGGAGATTTGGATTTAAGAATTCAACCAGAGAGAGTATATTTTATTAACAAAACACTTGATATAAGAGCAAATTGGGATACAGAGCATATTTGGACTATTAAGAATTAATGTTTTTTTGCAGAAATGTTTCTTTTGATATTGGTCATAAGTTTTGTTACTTTTGTAATGTTCATAATTATCTAGATTTATCAACCAATATAATTTATGAAACGTCCACTATTTAGAATTAAACTCATTGGGGAATGATGAAAATAGGACGTTAAATATCACCAAATTAATTTTAATAAACATATGAATAAGCCCATAAATATTCTTTTTTTAGTATTTATATTTAATTTTTCTCTTTTTGCTCAAAATAATTCTGACAAATTTTACGAAGATATTATTCTTATAAAGCTTGATTCTAGGTATAAGAATATTGCGAACAAAAAAGATATTCAGAATGGGGATTTTCAAGCATTTCTTGGGCAGTTACAATCGTATAATCTGATTAAATCTTTTCCAAATCATAAATCACCAACTCAAGTTTTAAATCGATATGGTGATAGTTTGGTTGATTTAAGTCTTTGGTATAAACTTAATTATAAATCATCTACTCCTCCCCAAAAGCTAATTAATCAGATAAAAGACTGTGGGGTTTTTCAATATGTTGAACAAAGAGCAATAAATGAATTGTTGTGGATACCAAATGATACATTTCTTAGTAAACAGTATTATTTAGATAGAATTCATATGTTTGAAGCATGGGATGAGGAAAAGGGTGATACTAATATTGTAGTTGGTATTACTGATACCGGCATAGATAAAGTGCATGAAGACTTGATAGATGGAATTAAGTATAACTATGAAGATACACTTGATGGCATTGATAACGATAATGATGGTTTTATTGATAATTTTTGCGGTTGGGATGTTGGAAACAATGATAATAATGCACAATTTGGTTTAATTGGCCACGGAACATTTGTAAGTGGTTTTGTGAGTGCTGTGCCTAACAACAAAAAAGGAATTGCTGGTGTAGGTTATAATATTAAAGTTCTGCCAGTAAAGATTGACGATACTTTGGGATATTTATCAGGCGATTACGAGGGTATTGTATATGCTGCAGATCATAATGCATTTGCCATTAATTGTTCTTGGGGAGGCCCATTTGGCTCTCAATATGGAAGAGATATTGTTAATTATGCTACTAATAATAGAGGAGCTTTAGTAGTAGCTGCTTGTGGAAATAGTAATAATGATACCTATTTGTATCCTGCTTCTTATGAAAATGTTTTTAGCTGTGCTGCTACCGATTCCAATGATGTACGTTGGGAGAATTCTTCCTATGGTGCTCAAGTAGATATTTCGGCACCAGGAACGGATGTATTTTCAACTTGGACATATAATTATTATATTAGCTCACATGGTACAAGTTTTTCTTCTCCAATAGTAGCTGCAGTGGCTGCTTTGGTTAAATCTCATTTTCCTAATTTATCAAATCATCAGGTTGCTGAGAAAATGAGAGTTAATGCTGATATTATTGATACAATTGGAGCAAATAGTTCTACCATTGGGCTTTTAGGCTCAGGAAGGGTAAATGCTTATGCTGCTCTCATTGATAGTGTAAAACCGTCAATTCGTATTAAGAATAGGGTAGTTAGTATTCATAATGATACAATTGAGTTTTTTGGTGAATTTATCAATTATTTAAATATTTCATCAAGCCAAACTAAAGCTGTTGTTAGTGTCAATTCACCATACTTATCTGTTATGGATTCTGTTTTTACTATTGGTTCGTTAAATACTCTTTCTATTGTTGATAATGCCGCTCAGCCTTTTACAATTAGAATACTTCCCAATGTCCCCATTGGATATTATGCTGATATTAAAATTACATATTCAGATACAAATTATAATGCTCACCAATATTTTAGAGTATTTTTAAATCAGGATAACGCTATCCTTGATACTAATAATATTATTACAAGTGTAAATTCTCATTCAACAATAGCTTATACTGATGAAACTAAGATGGTAGGGAATGGGTTTACATTTAAGAATTATAAAAATATACTTTCTATGGCAGGATTGGTAGTGGCAAGCTCTTCTAATCGTGTTTCGGATAATGTATATGGCTTGGGAGGAAATGAGCTAGATTTTATTCCTTTAATTCCTGCTCAGAAAGTTGAGCCAGCAACTAAAGGAGACCAAATGTGGTTTAATAAGTATAATGATGATAGTGCAACGGTTACAAAAAACAATATTGAGGTTGAACAATATTCCTACGCATTTAATACTGAAGAGTTAAATGATATTATTTTCCTAAATTATACGATAACAAATACTGGGAATACAGATCTAGATAATACCCATATTGGAATATATGCCGATTGGGATATTTATCGTTCTTATGCCAATAAAGCTAAATATGATAGTATATTAAAGTTGGCTTATGTATATCCAAGTTTTGGTGCGAGTGGTACTTATGTTGGCATTCAGTTAATGAGTGATTCTATTGCCAATTGTTACAATTTTGATAATGATGGTTTTGGAGGAAGTATAAATATTTATGATGGCTTTCTGAATTTTGAAAAATATGATGCTATGACTATTAGTAGAAATAATGCCGGTCTTAAGCATTCTTATGGTAATGATGTAAGCTCAATGCTAAGTTCAGGGCCATATACTATTAATACTAATGGAAGTGTAAGTTTGTTATTTGCATTGGTGGCAGGTGAGAATGAATACGAAATAAAAAAGAATGCACAAAAAGCTCACGATTGGTATTTTAATACAGCATCATTAATAAGTAATACAAAAAGCAATGTAGTATTAAATCAGAATACTCCTAATCCTTGTAACAATTCTACTTCAATAAGTTTTTATTTAGATAAACCTACTAGTGTAAAACTTGAAATAATTGATGCAGTTGGGCATAGCATTAATAGTGTAATAGAAGGTGATATTAGCACTGGAAAACATAGTTATAATGTTGATTTATCAAAGTTGAGCTCAGGTGTATATTACTATAGACTAACTACTAATGAAATTACTTTAACACGTAAAATGATTATTCAATAAATTTTAAATAAATATTCAAAAAGAACAAAGTATGATTAAGATTTTCAAATTACTTTTTATAATAGGGTTCATATTCACTATTAATACATATACATATTCACAAGAAAATGCTAAAAATATAAAATGGTCGAAGGGTATTAAGGATTATGGACATGGCATTATTAACTTGGGTAAAACTAATAAGTATATGCTTATTCAGATAAACAATCATAAACCTGATATTGCACTACTTAGTTTAACTAATTTTAGTCCCGTTAAACAAGTGAAAGCCTTTTCCCCAAGAATTAAAGATAGAGTTCTTACCTATGAAAAAAGCATTGTTTTTAATAATAGACTTATTGTTGTTGCAAAGGATAGTATAACCCAATTTGTGTTAAAATACAATATTCCAGATCTTAACCTTATAGAAGCTACTGAGATTGGAGATATTGTTCCGTTAGAAAATATTACTAACGAAGGTCAAAAAGCAACCTTATCTATAAAAAATACGGTTTCTCCTATTGAGTTTATTAAGACTAACGAAGGAAATAAACTAGTTGTATTATTTTCTAATAGAGATATGGAGAAAAAGATAGGATATATATATTTGAGTATTGATAAAAAGAATAAAGAGAAACTTCAAAAACAGTATTTTGATATTTATCTTGATCGCTTCGAAATCTTACAAAATCTGATTAGCAATAAAGGTGTTTTATATACAGTATATAGAGGTTTAATAAAAGATAAAGACTATGTGTATTTTCTATGCGATGGTAAAGTCAATAAGGTTATTCCTTTTGAATTACAAATTAAGATAAATCATTTACGTTTAGTAGAAAACCAAGATTTTAGTATTTCTTTTGTTGGAATAGGCCAGTTTGAGGGAAATGAGTTCTTTTTTGAAATACCATATATTCAAGGAGAGAAATCGCTTAGAGAAATTAAAAAAATTCAATTAAATGAACAACAAAAATCTAATTTAATTAAAAGTCAATTAATGGGCAATGAATTTAATGCTACTATCAAAAATTCTGAAAAAACACAATTATTTATGGAGAATTACTCAATAGATGGTATAAAACAAATTAATGATGAATTAAGACTTATTTATGGAGAAAACTATGATTTAACACTAAAAAGAAACAATAAATATAATGTAATAAGACATGAGGCAAAAGAACTATATGTTTGTGTATTCAATGAGATGGGAGAAATAGTATTTTTCAATACATTTATTAAAACACAAGTATTTGAGAACTTATTAGACAGGAAACCATCTTGGGGATCATATTTGTTTTTTGAAACAGATAGCTCTTATAATTATATTTATTGTGGAGAGGAAATGGCAAAAGAAGTTAGTTCTTTTGATAGTAGTAAACCTTTCAAACCAACCGGAAAATCTAATATTACCACGCAAATAGTAGTTAATAAGGATTTAACAATTAATATGAAGAAATGGCCCAGTTATTCTAAAGAACAAGTCTATATTAGTCCTTTTATATCTTTGGATTATGGAAACGGGAGGTTAATAATTGGTTCGGAAAATGAATACGACAAAACAAAACAGATATATAAATTTGGTAAGTATATTAATAAAAAATAGGAAGTATGAAGAAGATTTTATTGGTATTGTTAGGAATAATAATTTTTGCCATAGGAGGTATTTATTTATGGTTAATGAATTCTGCACCTGTTTACTCAGGGGAGTATAATTCAAATAATATATCAGACTCTACAGAAGTAGTTTACGATAAGTATGGTGTGCCGCATATATATGCTAATAATGCAGAGGATGCATATTATGCTCTTGGATATGCTCATGCACAAGAACGCTTATTTCAAATGGATATTCTTAGACGGCTTTCTACAGGTCAATTAGCTGAAATACTTGGAGCAAGTTTAGTGAAAACTGATAAAAAGATGATAAGTTTGGGTTTTAGAGAATTTGCCGAAAAAAATGCTGTAGAACTTAATAATTCAAATAATACTGAAATCATTAATACTTCAAAAGCCTATCTCAAAGGAATAAATGATTTCATTGCAAAAGGTAATTTACCCATAGAATTTACAATGTTGTCGTATAAGCCTAATAATTTCACTATTAAAGATATATATTCTACATTAGGCTATATGGCATTGGGCTTTTCAACTACAATTACGAGTGAGCCTGTTATGCAATTTATTACCGACGAGTTGGGCGAAGAGTATGCAAAAGTTTTTGAAGCTGATGAAAATTCTGGTTCTTCTGAGTATCGTCCTTATTCAGTTGAGGAAATAATTGCTAAAAATATTTCTACTGAAATAGAGGCGTTCCCTTATGATTTGCCTTTGCCTTATTGGGAAGGTTCAAATTCTTGGTTATTATCAAAAAACAGGTCTAAAAGTGGTAAAGCATTATTTGCAAATGATACTCATATTGGATATTCTCAACCTGCAGTTTGGTTTGAAGCTTATATTAGTTATCCTAATGTAGATATTTATGGTTATTATTTAGCAGGAATGCCATTTGCAATTATTGGTCATAACAACTCTTTAGCTTGGGGAATAACGATATTTCCTTTAGATAATATGGATTTGTATTACGAAACAGTAAATCCTGATAATAAAATGCAATATCGTCAAGGAGATAAATGGTTGGATTATGAGCAGAAAACCTATAGTATTAAAGTAAAGGATGCTGCTGATGTTGATTATGTGGTTAATTATAGTCAACGAGGTCCAATTATTAATAATACATTTAAACAAACAGTTCAAAAAGATAGTACGAAAGATGTTTCTCTTTGGTGGGTGTTAAATCATAGCACATCTAAAGTTTTAGAAGCTACTTACGAAATGTCTGCTGCAAAACATATTTCTGAATTTGAAACTGCTGTTCATAAAATTGATATTCTTGGACTTAATATGATGTATGCCGATAAAGATGATAATATAGCTTGGTGGGCTACAGGATATATTCCCAAGAGAAATCCAGAGCTAAATTCTAAGGTTTATTTAGATGGAGCAACTGATACTATTCCTCATGAGAACTATCCTTTGGAGAATAATCCTAAATTAATAAATCCTGAAAGAGGATATATTATTACTGCTAATAACTCTCCTGGCTTGTTCGATTCTGTTAGTATTCCTGGCTATTATGCACCAGGTTTAAGAGCAAGGAGAATAGAGGATTTATTACTTAAAAAAGATAAATGGAGTATTGAGGAATTTAAAGAAATTCAATTAGATGTTCACTCAGATAGAGATTTACGGATAAGAGATATAATGATTTCTCAACTTCAAGAAGAGAGAAGCCCTCAGTTACAGAAAATGACTGATGTATTAGCAAGTTGGAATGGTGATTATAATATTGAATCAGTAGCAGCGACTATATATTCTCGAATGATTTATGAGGTATTAAGTGTGGGATTATCTCCAAAAATGGGCAATGAGAGATTTGAACAATTACTACATACCTACACATTGAAAAGTAGTTTAGAAAATTTATTGAAAGATGATACTTCTGTTTGGTGGTCTGGTGATAGAAAAGCTGTATTTAATGTTGCTTTTGATTCTACTCTAGTATCTTTAACACGCCAATTAGGTGATAATATTGATGATTGGAAATGGAAAAGAGTGCATCAATTAACTCATGTTCACCCTATTGGGAGAAAAGAACCTTTTGATAAAGTATTTAATGTAGGTCCTTTTGAGAAGACAGGAAGTCTTGAAGTGATTGATAAAGAGGGGTTTGTATATAGTGATAAACCTACATATAAAATACTATCTGGCCCAGCATTAAGACTATTAGTTGACTTTGCCAAACCAGATTCTGCCATTGGAATTATACCTACGGGTCAATCTGGTAATTTCCTTAGCCCACATTATAGCGATCAAGCTCAGATGTTTGTCGATGGAAAATATCGTAGGCATATATATACTAAAGACCTTATGGATGTGAAGAATAGAACTATACTTTGGTTACCTCAAAAATAGGTGATAAGCTAATTATTCTTTAATAAACTTCTTGCTGATTATTCCTTCAGTAGTATTTATATTGATTATATAAATACCTCTGTTTAAATTGGTTAGGTTAAATTTATATAATTTATTATTTGTAGATATTGATTTCTGAAATACTCTTTGGCCGTTAATTGAATATAGACTAAAGCTATTTAATTGAAGGTTGCTGTTAAGCTCAATGTTTATTGATTTTTCTACCAATGTTGGAAACAGTTTTACTTGATTGTTTAAGTCAGAAGTTGTGATGTTACTAGCAATATCTTCGGTTATTTCTAATGAAGTGAGGTATGTAATATCACCACTTGTCGACATATTTCCATTAGCAGCTAATAAAGCAGCATAGAATTTAATATCTCCAGTTCCTGAGCTAGGAGCAGTCCAGTTAAAGCTCCATGTTTTGCTACTATCATTATCTGGTGTAAATCCGTTTCCTGTATGAGTAACGGCATTATCACTGTTTACTAGCTTTGTTTCTGTAGTATTTGTTATGGTGTAAGAACCAACTTTTGCATTATTTGAATCTTCTGCTGTAAATTCAAATCCAAACCTAACTACATTTTCATCTACTCCAGTAAGTGTAATATTGTATGTTTTGCCTCCAATATATCCATAAATAGGAATATCAGTACTAATCCATGATGAAGCTGCTAATTGTGCCGAACCTATATGACACTGTGTACAGTTATTTCCATCATCAGGAGAACCGGTCTTAGCACCATGAGAGCCGCCAGAGTGTAAAAATGATGATCCAAAAACTAATAGAATAATAGATAAAAAACTTAGATGTAGAAGTTTTATTTTCATAATTGAAATTTGGATTATTAATAGTCACAAAGATATATTTATGTTTTAAAGTTAAATATGATATAAAACATAGGTGTGTATACTAATAAAAACTATAATATTTGGAATCTAACTAAGTTTAATTTGCTCCAATGAATCTATCAAGTTCTCTCGTCATTAGCTCGTAGAATGGATTGTACCTTATCCTATTAATATCCTCAGATGTTATTAATAAAACTTGTCGTTCACCGTGGATCTCTAGTTTATTTAAGTAAGAATCTTTACCATATAGATTATTAGTAGGGGAAATTGGAACACAAATATGCGAAAGAGCAAAATATCTCTTAGGCCAATACATATTTGTATCAGGGAATAAGTTATCTCCATATTTACCATTCTTTAATGGGAAAATACCAACGGCTCTACCCTTATTACTTCCTGTACTATCAACTTTATTTGTTAGAATATGTACTTCAAAACTATTATTCATACTAAAATCAATGTTTTTAGGAGGGTTCTCAATAATTTGTTTTCTCATAAAATGTGAGAATTTATGATTAATATCAAAAATTACTAATACATCATTTTTATCACCAATTACAGAGTATAAATCTACTAAATCGCTAACATTAACTGTAGCATCAACCCACGATTCAAAAGAAATATACGAAGGTAATTTTTCAACTAGACCTTTTTCTTTTACCTTTTGAGCTAATTCTTTATTAAGTTCACTCAAAAGAAAAACTTGTCTTCCTGCATTTTTCGTAAAAGACATATATTTTGCAGGATCATATTCAGGAAGAATATCTAGCCATGCAAATTTCTTAAAATAATCAATCCAGCTTAAAGTCTTATGCCAGGCTCCAATAACAGCTAGTTTACTAACACCAGCGGCAGGAGAAAATAGAAATATCTTTTTAGGAATAACTAATTTGTCATCGCTCACTGCATTTAAACTATAATGTATACTTAGAGATCCTCCTGTTGAAAATCCACCCATATATACAGGTATATTATTTCTTTCAATAGCTAATTCTCCTGCCTTTTTCATGCTCCATTTTACAGCTTTATACCAATCTTGCCATTTTACATCTAGCAACCCACTAGGTAAAGTACCATGACCTGGCATACGCAAACCAAACACATAGAATCCTTTACCTAAAAAGTATTTACCTAAATTGTATATATGGTAAGGCGAGTCTGAAAGACCATGAATTAATACAATGACACCTTTTGTATTATTTTTTCCAGGGTCGAGAACAAAGGATGCATTATAATTAACTTCTGTATTTAATGGATAACTTATTCCTTTAGGATTGTACTTATTAAAAAGTCCAAGATTCTCAGAATTAATTTTCTTAAAATTCTCGGTAATATAAATTTTATCTGCTTTTACAAATTCTTCAAAACTATTATAATCGTTATTTAATAACAGTTCTGGATTTGGTTTAATGGTATTCCAAGATTTTAAATCAGGTAAATTGCGAGAGTTGTAAGCTCTAAAAACAATTATACTAACTACTATTAAAACTATAATTAATGAAGTTTTCAGAAAGAGTTTAAGTATTTTCATATTATTGAGATTTGGGAATAAGAGAATAGAATATCATTTTAGTTGGTATTAAAATGATATAACTATTAATTATACAAAGATATAAAATAATTAAGCTTATCTTAATAAAGTAACTGTTCCTACTAATTCATAAGGTTTAATTGTTGGTTCTGAAACTCTAACAACATAAGAATATACTCCTTGAGGAGCATCTACTCCATTAACTTTACCATCCCATCGTTTGTTTTTTTCTGTAGTATAGAAAACCATTTTACCCCATTTATTATATATAATAAATTCGAATGTAGCTTCAGAAGATACAAGGCCAATAGGGCCATAAGTGTCATTTAAGCCATCTCCATTAGGTGTAAATGCAGATGCGTTATATACAGCACAGTGTTCAACATATACAAAATAAGAGCTTGTATCATAGCATTCAATACCATTCATGGTGTTTATGGCTGTGAGCTTGTATCTTGTTGAAATCTTTGGAGAGTCTTTATAAGTATTTCCTTTGTATTTATCATTCCATAGATAGTACATTCCTCCACCGCTAGTTAAGCTAACAGAGCCTCCTTCACAAATTGTATCTAAATTTGAATATATTTCTACAATAGGATTTTCTAGAACTTCAACTTTTACCTCTGCACTATCTATGCAAGTATTGTTATCTACTACTACTACTTTGTATATTTCTTCTGAAACGGGATCAACAATTTGATTTGATGTATTTTCTCCGTTATCCCAATAATAAAATATACCTCCACTAGCCCAAATAGTTGTTGATGTCCCATCGCAAATAGTAGTGTCGTTTGAGGTTGTAATAGTTGGTAATGCAGCAATATCTACTTTCATGGAGTCATTAGAAACACAATTATTTGAGTCTGTTACAGTAACTAAATAAACAGTATTTACGGTTGGACTAACATTTATTGAAGAATTTACTGACCCAGTATTCCATATGTATTCATTTCCTCCACTGGCAGTTATATCTACATCTCTACCAATACATAATAAAGTATCTTCGGTAATAACAATTATTGGTAATGAATCCAATGTTACTGTAATGCTATCAAAGCTAACACAATTGTGAATAGAAGTAGCAGTTAGAGAGTAAATACTAGTATTAATAGGCTTTTTCATTATAGAATCAATGGTAGAGCCTGTGTTCCAAAGGTAAGTTGAAGCCATTACACTATCAATACCACTTCTAATAGTGATAGAATCGTTAATGCAAATTGAAGTATCATTTCCAAGATTAATATCTGGTGAAGGATAAATATAAATATTAATATTAGTATCATATGCACAACCTGCTTCGTCAACCATAGTATAAGTAAGACTTTGTATTCCTCCACTAAGGCTTACATAATCAGTAGTATCACCACCTCCAACATTCCAATATGTAGTATCTATTATTGGAGTATATCCCCAAGCAACAGGAAGAACAGTTGGGTTAAAATCTATTCCCCAACTAAAAATATACCCATTATCTATTGAAAGATTATCTGTGACAGTAATAGACCAACTTCCATTCAAAGGACAACCAACGAAATTATTAAATGGGGTTTCAGGTAAGTATTGTACTATAGGAAAAGGGGATGAAGCTGTTGATGTTGCAGGATATGGAGCTGATGGCGGTAAATAAGAGTGATTTGTATATGTATTACTATTCACATCAGTAAAAGTATGAGTATAAGAGCCAGCAGCATTAAGCATGGTGGTTGTTCCAGTAGGTGTCCAATGATACATATAACCCAAACCAGGAACTTGATTAGCATTATTATCAATGGGTTCTCCTAAAAAAGTAGAAGTTCCACCTGGATATGATTTTAACGTAACTGTTGAGTTGTTTGGGCATTTTATTGTTATATTTAAGTCTCCAAGGTAAGAATGTTCAATTTCAGCAAATATTTTTAAAATATCTGTTGATTGCATTACCATTTGTCCGCTAGGGAAACCAGAAAATACTAGGTTTGAGGTATAAGAAACGCCAGACCCATCAGGCAAATAAGTAATACCAGCCACAGAAAGAGATGGTGTAATATGCCATTCTGATGGTTGTGAGCTGCCAAATAAACTCGTAGTATCATATTGACACATAATAGTGTCTAACGACTCTGTACCGATAAATGTAGGCTGGGTTGAAACTCTAACTCTAACTTCTGTAGTTTGACTAGCATGACAGCCAAGCGTATCTGAAGCTATTATGAATGCATTATACCCCTGCACATTATTAAAAACAGCAGATACTGTCTGTCCTGCAATATATGTATTTCCCCCAAAGTTCCAATTATATGTTGTTGTACTTGAGTCTTGATGATAGAAGTAATCATTATATGGGAAATTTGCAGAAGCAATTAATTCAACAGAATCGCCTGGGCAGATGTCTATAAAGTAAATGCCATTCTCTATAGTAAAAGGAGGGTCTGAGGAAGTTAAAATAGTATTAAAAGTTTGACAAGGTGCACCACAAGATAAATTTGCTGCCCAACCGGTATTGCTTGAAATAGAAGTCCATCTCAATGTAAGCCTTCCCATAGGATTAAAGAAACTTGGTTGTATTGTATATCCAACTGGAGAGTTCCCATTGTTAAATATAGAAATAAGAGGTGCATTTATGTCATTTCCATCAAAAATTTCTAATTGGTCACCAATGCCAACATTAAAAGATGTAAAAGTTATATGGGCATAAGCAGCAGTATTAGGTATTAATGTTACAACATAACTTTCTCCAGATGAGTAATTTCCAGAACTGCCTCCTGAATCATATAATGTACCATTACAAGAAGTAATTGTAGAATCATTAAATGTAGAAATCAGGTATGTTTGAGCATTAACATTAATTGCTGTTATTAGTAATAAAAAGAAAATGATATTGTTTCTCACCTGTAATAATTAATTATGTTTACGGATACTAAGATACAATTATTTATCAAAACGTTGCCTAGATGTTAAAATAATTCTATTTAAAAAAGTATAACATCTTTTCTAGAGCTTTTGCTCTATGACTAATTTTATTTTTTTCATTAAGATTCATTTCGGCAAAACTTTTTGAATATCCATTTGGTACAAAAATGGGATCGTATCCAAAGCCTTCATTTCCTGCATAGTCTTCTATTATTACTCCTTCTATTTTACCGTTAAAAAAATGTGTTTCGCCATTTATTTTTAAGCAAATAGAAGTTACAAATCTAGCATTTCGATTTGTTTTGTTTTTAAGTTTATACAGTACTTTCTTGTTATTATCATCATAGGAGCAGTTTTCTCCAGCATATCTTGCAGAAAAAACACCTGGTTCTCCATTTAATGCTTCTATTTCAATGCCAGAATCATCGGCAAAACAGTCAAAGCCATACTTTTCTAATATCCAATTAGCCTTTTGCTCAGCATTACCTTCAAATGTATTGGCAGTTTCAGGTATTTCATCATGACAATTAATATCATTTAGACTTAAAATATTAAAATGTTTGGAAAGTTTATTTCTAACTTCATCCAATTTGTGTAGATTATTTGTGGCAAATACAATAGATTGCATAGGATAATTGAAGTTTAGGTTTTACAAAAAAGGGAATTACCATAGATAATCCCCTTTAAATAAAATTTTATTGCTACTTCTTAATAGAAAAAATATAAAAACTCATCTATAGTAGCATTTTCTTCAAGAGCTTGGTAAGCTGAAGTATTTACTCTTTGACTAAACGTTGAGTAACTACGATCTTGATATTGTTTAAGGTCTTTTTGCTCTGGAGTATTACCTTTATCTAATACTTTGAACATATACACACCTTGATCTCCTTTAATTGGTCCCATTGTTTTATTAGCCTCGCAATTAAACATTCTTCCTTGAACGTTCTGCTCTGGACCATAATTAGGAATAGAATATGATGCAAAAGAAAGAGTAATAGTATCAACATTTGCAGACATAGATTGTGCTATATCTAAATCTTTACCATTTAGTTTTTCAATTAGCTTTTTAGCTTTAAGATCTCTCATTACTAAAACAGTGATACTTTCTTTAACATTCTCTAATGGAAGTATTCCTTTTGGGTTTATCTCTGTAACAGCAGCAACCATAACTTGATTTTCAAAATCAAATACAGAAGAAACAGAACCTTTTGTTACATCATCTTCAAATATCCACTTAACAACGTCTCTTGAGTTTTTAAGACCATTAATGCCGCTACTTAGGTTGTTTACAAAATTACTTTTTCTAACAGCTAAACCCTGATTTGCAGAGGAAGTGTCAAAAGATTCATAAGTTTGGTTAAGAGCAGCAAATTTTATTGCTTCACCATATACCTTATTAAATGTTTCTTGTGAGAATACTATTGGTAAATCAACTTTAGCTATTTGTATTTTGTCTGTAGCTTCTTGTTTGTCATCAATACGAATTACGTGATATCCAAAAGATGTTTCTACTATTGTAATATCTCCTTTATTACCATCAAGACAAGCTTGGTTAAATTCAGGAACCATATTTCCGTCAGCAAACCAACCTAATTCTCCATTATTATCTTTTGCAGAAGGATCGTCGGATAAACTTGCTAATTCCTCAAAAGAGTTTGAATTCTTTGAAAGAACATCTTTTAAACTATCAGCTAAAGCACGAGCTCCAATTTTAGTTCTTGTAATAGCTTCTGGAGCACCATATGCACCTGCATAAGAAATTAGAATATGACTTGCTTTCATTGAGTCAGGTCTTAAGCTATGACCAATAACTCTAGCGATATGGAATGCTGAATTTTCTTTCCAAGGACCTAATACTGTTCCAACTTCTGCTGCAAATGCAGATGAATCAATATATGGTGATAATGTACCAGCTTTTACCCAAGAGCTATCAAATCTATTATCTCCAATACGATTAATAAAGTATGGTAGATTTTCTTTTTCAATAGTAGTTAGCTCATTCTTATATTCATAAATTTGAGCTTGTAAATCTTGCACATCTTGTGCACTAGGACGAACATCCCAAACTATGTAATCAATTCTTCTATTTTCTTGCTTATTTTCAAATTCATTTTTGTGCTCATCATAGTATGCCTGAAAATCAGCATCTGTTGGCGTTACGTCCTCATCTTGAATCAAATTATATCTAGCACCAAATAGTGCAATGCGTTCCATTCTATTATTATCTTCAAAATCAACTTCTGCAAGTGCTTTTGGTAAATAATATGCTTTTGAAATTAAATTATTGTACTTAGTATTAAGTATATCATTCTTGATATATGTACTTAATAATTTCCACTGCTCTTTTGACTTAATAGCTTGCTCTCTTTGTTTAGGGTCTTCACTTTGAATACCTTGTTCAACATAATTTAAGAAATTAGCTACTGCTTTTGGATCAAATTGACCAGTTTTTGGATCACTAAAATTTCTTAAAATTTCTCTATGAGGATTATTACCATTAAGATTATCCATATACTCATCCATAGAAATCTCAGCTATTTGGCTATTGCCAATATACTGTACAAGTCCCAATTCCAACATTTGTTGACGAAGAATAGTTTCTCTTTTAATAGTATTCCAAACAGTTATTGCATTATTATATGTTTCTTCTGCTGTTAGGTCACTTTTCTTAAGTTGTTCCTTTGTCAATTCAGCTTGTTCATTAACTCTTTGATTGAAATCCATTGAGGAAATCTTCTCATCATTAATTAAAGCTATTTTACTTTGGTCTACTGCCTTAGCTTTACCTAGATTTTTGACTAAATCACCTAAAACAAAAGCGGCTAATGCTACACCGATAATTACGATTAGTAAACCTGACTTTTCCCTTATTTTTCCTATTGCTGCCATTACTTTCTATATTAAAAAATTGCTTGCAAATGTACATACAAAAACTTTAGTATGAAAATTAATTTTAAATAATAATTATTTGATTAAGTATTTATTGTAAGCTATTGGATATGAGCCGTATAGGTAAGATAATTATATCTTTATGCTTGGATTTTTATAAGATCAATTTTGGCATTACCTGCTTGTAGTATCACAAACGATTTGTTTTCTATTTGTATTTTAGTGTTTTTTTCAGGAATACTTTCATAATAATGAGTAATATAACCACCTAGAGTTTCATATTCTTCAGATTCTTTCAAATTTAGATTATAAGTTTCGTTTAGGTAGTCAATTTCTAATCTAGCCGAAAAAATAAATTCATTATTCTCTAATACCTTTTCAATCATTTTATCTTTATCAAACTCATCTTCTATTTCACCAAAAATCTCTTCCATTAAATCTTCCATGGTAACAATACCTGAAGTGCCACCAAACTCATCAAGTACAACAGCAACGCTAATATGCTCTTTAATCATTTTATTTAGCATAGAATTAGCAGTCATTGATTCAGGAATAAACTCAATATCTCGCAAAATATTAGATATGGTTTTGGGCTTTTTTATTAAATCAAAAGCATGTACATAACCAATGATAGTATCAATATTATTCTCGTAAACAGGAATTTTAGAATGACCAGACTGATGAAAAAGAGAGATTAATTTTGAAATATTAGTACCTTTATCAATGGCATTTATCTCTGTTCTTGGTACCATACATTCTCTAATTTTTGTATTCTGAAATTCGAGTGCATTTCTAAATATTTGAATATCACTGTCTATATCAGTTTTTGCTTCGGCTGTTTCGTCATGAAACTCTTGAATATAGTGGCCAAAATCGATACTAGAAAATTGATATTT
>Ga0256827_10000460_pt1 | contig 25329 bp, 20 predicted proteins | sample CV84metaG_FD_185977 | JGI IMG/M metagenome (GOLD analysis project Ga0256827, IMG submission 185977) | Hydrothermal vent microbial communities from East Pacific Rise, Pacific Ocean - CV84 | ecosystem: Environmental > Aquatic > Marine > Hydrothermal vents | place: Pacific Ocean: East Pacific Rise...
TGTTATGGCTAGTCGTAATCCCTTAAAGCAGGTCATATCTTTCTAACACCATCACTTTTTTCTCCTGTAAATTCAATATATTGAACAGCGTTTTCCGTCAGTCTTTTTTTTCAAAAAATAAAAACAGTGTTTAATCTAATTTAGTTGATTAGATTTTAACTGTAACACATTGATTTTACTAATGTCGCCAATCTAAGCTAAAAAATAACTTTTTTTAATTTATCAACGATTGACGGAAAACCCTATCTAAAATATATTTTATTTAATAACAACTTTTCACAAAAGCATAGTTAAATCTATCAAAAATAACGAAATAAATCAAGTCATTTCAATATATTCAATTAATAAAATTTATTTTTAAACAAAAAAACTCAAATAGAGTAAAATAAAAAATAATTAATAAAAAACACTATAAATCCGATTAAAAAATATTACCTTTAAAAGAGGCGTTATGGCAACAATCTATATTGTATCAAACTATGGAACGCTCCACAAAAAAGGAGAAACAATTGTACTCGAAGATAAAGATGGCTTAAAAACAACTATATTTCCACATAAAACAGAACAACTTTTAATACTTGGTAGAACTCATATCACAAGTGAAGCACTTAACCTTTTAATGCACTATAATATAGATACTGTATTTATGGGAAGAAACGGTAAATTTAATGGAAAACTAGCATTTCAAACAGGAAAAAATGTCTTTTTAAGACAAAAACAATTTAAATCTATTGAAAATCATAATTTTTCGTTAAAACTTGCTCAAAATATAGTAAATGCAAAATTACAAAATCAACTAACAATGCTCTATAAAACTCAAAGAAAAGAAAAAAATCATCATAATTTAAAAAATATTATTGAAAAGATGAAACATAATAAAGACAAAATAAAAAACACAACCAGCATAGACTCAATAAGAGGTCATGAAGGATATGGAGCTAAGTTATTTTTTGATGGTTTTAAATATGGAATATTTCCTGATTGGGCAAAATTTAATGGAAGAAGTATGCACCCTCCCAAAGATAATGTAAATGCTGTTTTAAGCTTCTTATATACTTTAATACTATTTAGAGTTGACGCCGCAATTGAAGCATCTGGACTTGACCCTTATGTTGGTTATTTACATACTCTTGACTATGGAAAACGCTCACTAACTTATGATTTAATGGAAGAATACAGAACACCAATGGCCGATAGGCTTACAGTATCAATGCTTAATAAAGGCATGCTTGAATGGAGTGATTTTACAAAGGTAAACTTTAGTAAAGCCAGCGATGATTTTCCTCTTTCGGAGGGTGAAGAAAATGAAGAACCTGCAATTTTAAAAGAAAAAGAAGGAATATTATTAACTAAAAAAGGTATAAGAAAAGTAATTTCACAATTTGAAAAAAAACTTGAAGATGATATTTTTTATAAGCCATTAAATAAACGAATTTCCTATAGGAAATTAATTATAGAGCAAGTTAAACACTTTAAAAGAGTTGTAAGTAATGAAGAAGCAAGTTATCAACCATTGGTAATAAAATGACATATTTATTTTGTTATGATATATCAAAGCCTAAAAGATTGACTAAAACAGCCAAAACTCTTGAAAACCATGGTATAAGAGTTCAAAAATCATTTTTCCAAGCTGAAATGACAGCAAATGAAATGGAGGATTTAAAACAAGAGATACTAAGTATTATTGATATAAAGCAGGATTATTTTTTTATATATCCTTTATGTGGTAAATGTACAAAAAAAGCATCTGTAATTGGCCTAGGAAATACGCTAAAACTTGAAACTTTTTATATATTGTAAGGTAACAGTGAAAACTAAGCATTATTTAGTAATTTATGATATTTCAAATAATAGGAGGCTACAAAAAGTAGCCAAAAAGATGGAAGATTATGGTTATAGAGTTCAAAAATCTGTTTTTGAAATAGAAGTAACTGAATTTATCATAAAAAAGATGAGATATGAAGTTGCTAGTATTATGGATATGGAAAAAGATAGTATTGTTATTTTTGATATATGTGAAGAAGATTGGCAAAAAAGAGAAAAGTATGGGCCTAAAAAGTTTGATGAGGAAAGAGATAGCAGTTTTTATATTTTATAAAGTTTTAAAGTCGCTCAACCTGTAAAAACAGTTTTCACTCCAAAATTAAACTAACTTTTTGTAAAAAGTGGATTTTAATTTTAATTATAATAAATTTTTAAGTATTTCAATATCAATACCCGTTACAGCAGATATATCACTCAGGCTTATCCCCGACTTCATCATTCTCATAACAATAGCTAATTTTTCAGGGCTATTAGAGGCATTTTTACTCATTGGCAAACTATAATGTCTATTTAATTTTTTCTCAAAATCAGTTAAGTCATATAAATCAATTTTAATGATTCTTTTATCTTCTTTTTTAGGTTCACTACTTAGTAATTCATTTACAGATTTTATAGTTTTTTCTATATCAATCTCTAAAAAGCCCTCATATTGTTTTGGCAAATACAATAATTTTTTAGCTCTTGTAACTGCCACATAAAATAAATTTACTTCTTCGTAGTCATTACTTGACCTAAATGGCTCAATTTTAAAATCATCAACAATCATAACAGTATCATATTCAACACCTTTTGACTTATGAACAGTTGTAAAAATTATATCTGCCTCATATTTTTCTTTAACTACCCTACTTTTTATTTCCAAAAAAGCTCTGTAAAAATAATCACCATATTTTTCAACAAGCTGAATTAAATTAAATAACTGAAAGTCTTGTGCTTCCATTGTATACTTTTTTAATTTCCAGATATTATTAAATTGTTTAATAAAACTATCTCTTATTTTACCGAACTCCATTTTATACAAATAATAAATTGACTTTGCTCTTTGTGATGCAAATGGATATTTATCCAAGCCCCCTTCAAAGTAAATATTTTTTTGCTCTTTAAAAGCTATATGAGCATAATCAAAAAGTGGTGTATTTGTTCTTGCAATAATCGCAAATATTTCTTTTTTAGCAATCATTCCATTATTGACATCATAAAATAAAATATTATCATTTCCCTTACCTTTTATATTAGTTTTAATACCTTTCAATGATAAAATTTTATTTGCTAATAATGCAATCTCTTTTCCAAATCTAAAACTATTTGTTAACTCTAATGGTTCTACATCTATTTTATTTAATATATTCACAGCATGTCTAAAACTATATATTTCCTGATGACTATCTCCAATAAATATTTTTTTACAGCTCATTTTGTTGACAGTATCAAACATTACCATAGAGGCATCTTGAGCCTCATCAAAAATAAGCAATTGATACCTTCTGTTAAGCTCTGCAATATGATTTCTGAGTGTCAAATGGAATAATTTTAAGTAAAAATCAAAATTTATTTCTTTATTATGAAACTTATCAAGCAATAAAACCAATACTTTAACGATATCTGTTAATAATTTAACAAGCTCTGTATCTGTTCTATCTTTAATTCTTATATCACCTTTAATAAATTCTTCAAAAGCATCTTTTATATTTTCAGGTTGATAAGAATAATCTGAATTCAAATAAAACTTTATAAATTGTTCAATAATTCTGGCATTTTTTAAAGCTTCTTTTTTATCCTCTACATCAAAATAAAGATAATCTCTAATAAAGGTTGCTGTAATATTATAGTTCCTGTAAATATTTAAGTTATTACCAAGTTTTAAATATTTCCACGCTAAACTATGAGCAGTTCTGACATCAACAGATTTTTTTAATTTATCGGGCATTTTCCTATCAACATCTTCTTTAACCGATTTATTAAAATTCAAATAAAGAACTTTAGTACTATCTGTTATTTCATAGTTTTCAATAAACTGAATTGCAGTTGTAGTTTTACCTGTTCCTGCATAAGCATTTGCCTTTAAAATATCATTATCTTCAAATGAATAATTTATTATATCTATTTGTTCTTGAGTTGGCCTTATTATTCCTGTTGATTCCAAGCCAAAAATATCTAGTTTTGAATTAATTAAATGTCTTATTGGTTCAACATCAAGAATAAAGTTTTTATCAATAGATAATTTTTCTGTTATTTCAATATCTTTTAAAGGAGTTAAATCTACAATCTGATTATATGACATATATAGTTTTTTTAACTTTTTAAAATGCTTTAAAGGAAGAATTGTTTCTATTTTATTATATGAAATCCTAATCTTTTCAAGTGTTTTTAACTTTTCAATACCCTCAATATATGTTAATTGATTTCTTGATAAATAAATTTCTTTAATTTCAGGCAAATAAGGTGGATTTTCTATTTCTTCAAGTAAATTATCTTCTATATATAATTTATTAAGACTCTCTAAAGATGGAAGTTCAGAAAAATCATCAAATCCCATATCGTTTAAATATAAAACTTTTAATTTTTCAATATTTTTTAAAAAATCAAAGGATTCAATAAAATTACCTGATAAATCCAAGTTTTTCAGATATTTTTTAACCTCGCATTCTGCTAAAATTGAAAACTCTCTAATATTTCCACAGTTTTTAAGGTTTAGATAATCAAGTTTTAAATTCTTCAAATATGAAATATCTGATATTTGATTAAAAGATAAATCAAGTGAAGATAATCGACTAAGGTATTCAATACCCTTTATTGAGGTAATTTCTAAATTTGACAAATCAAGTTTTCTAATTTTTTTAGCATCTAATAATAAAATATTTTCTTTATCTGTTAAATCAAGGTACTCTTTTATTGCTGTTTCAAAAGCAACATCTTCAATTATTAAATATTCATTACTCATAACCACTCTCCAAAGTAATGACTATTTTATCATATTCATTTAATAATTTCCATTTTTAACACTAAAACTCAAAAGGAGAAAAACAATATTTTACTCAAAAAAATGAACATCCTGAAAACTATCACAAAATCCATCACTACAAAGATTAGAAGTTCCAACTTGCCCCGAATTATTAAATCCACTGCAAGATAACTTACTATTACTATCTAAAATACACTTATATGGAATATTTTCATATAAACCAAGTTTAATTTCTTTTAAATCAGCTTCTATGGTAGTACTTATTTTTATTTTAATTGGAATTGAACAAATATCATTCTCCCTATCTCCAGCACCTGATTTAATTCCATACTTACAATACTGATCATAACTGTGATCAAAATCATCAATTTCACCAAACTGATGATTTTGATTATTGCCCCAGCAAAACACATTACGATACAAACCACTACCTTCATTATTATCTTCACTAATTCCACAAGTATAATCATACGCACTATAAACATAAAGATATTTATTTCCGTTAACTTTATGAGGAGTATAAATCTTGTTATTCTCACACTCATCAAATCCAAGTTTTCCAATTGTATTATTACCCCAGCAATATACATAACCATCTTCTTTTATTCCACAGGTATAACTATTGCCACATGAAACCATTTTCCAGTTATCATCCCCTATTTTAACTGGACTCTCAATTACTATATCGGGGTTATTATCTGTATCACCATTACCAACCTCTCCACTATAATCTTCTCCCCAGCAATATAATTTATTATCATCAGTAATTGCACAATAATGATATGCTCCAGCTGAAAACGATTTAAAAGAAAGAGTATTGTCTCCAAAAAGCTCAATTCTTCTTGAATACTTAACCGTTTCGTTTTCTATAATATATAAAACACCTGCAGAATCAAGAAGATAAATACCTAAATGATTAGCTGTAATATACTTCCATTTTTGTTTAGAAGATAATTCTACAGGTTCTCTCTTGCCCATTCCCCAGCAAAAAACAGAAGCATCCCCAAGCTCTCTTCCTCTTAAAGCACATGAAAAATCAGTTGAATTTGCAATTAAAAGCCAGTCTGTATATTCTGAAATTTTTTTGGGAGTACGCTCAAAATATTCATTACTATCATTTTTTATTCCAAGCTTACCAGTATCGTTACTTCCCCAGCAATATAAACTACCACTCTTAATTGCACAAGTATGATTTTTACCTAAAGAGAATTCAAAATTATGCAATGATTCATTTTTATAGCAAATATCATCCTTCTCATCATAAATATACCCATCTATACAAATACACTCACCTTCCCTATCACTAAATACAAAATTTTCAGGGCAGTTTCTGTTTGCATTATGACTTTTATACTGACAAATCCTTAAATTTTTATCACAAATACATCTCTTACCCTCTTCATCTGATAAATCACAATTCAAATAATCTTTCTTTATTTTATCACAATCACTATCTTCAAAACATGATTCCTGATCTTTTACATACTTTTTATCAATAGTATAAGGAGAAGAAAAATCAAACTTATCATTACATGACAAAATACTTACTAATATTATCATAAAAAGTACTATTTTAGACATAATTTACTCCATTAATAAAAAATTCCAACACCTAAACTACCAGAAAATAACCAGCCATTATCCATTGAATTATCATTTGAACTATAATAACTGTGTTCTGAGTTTTTTGTTCCATAATAAGCTGCAGTTTCAAAATTTAAATACCATAAGCCACCAAAAACTTTACGGTATTCAATTTTTAAGCCCCCAAAAGTTCTGTATAAATCTTCAACATTATCATAATCTATAAAATCACCTAAAAAAGGGCCAATCGCAATATTTATTCTTAAATTTTCAATTGGCTTAAAATTTACTTCAAAAAGATGTAATTTATGAAAAATTTCTTGGTCAAAAGCCTGATAAATACCACCACCAATAATATCAATATCAAAATATTTCCAGTTCCATATAAATAATTTTGCATCTATACCAAAAAAGAAATGGCTACTTTTTTTCTGCCATGGAAAACTTGTGTATAAATACATAGAATTCAAATTAATATCTATAAAGCTAAAGCCATTATTCATTTTATAATAAAACTCAGAGGGTTTTGATACTTTAATTTCAAATTTTTTATTATTAGCGATATCATTGTATAAATTCAATTTATAAGTTCCTGATTTAAGCTTAACTTCAATTGGAGTAAAACCTAAAAATTTATCATTAATAAATAACTTACTTCTTACTCCCGTTTTTATTTTTATCGGATATGGACCGCCTTTTTTATAAATTTCTCCAAAATCAAGAGGCTTTTTTATATAATCACTTAAGTTTATTTTTAAAGTTTTAGACTCATAACCTTTTTTAGATACTCTAATTTCATATTTACCACTCTTCAAAGTTAATTTGAGTTCTCCATTTTTTAAAGATCCTGCATCAGCTCTGTTTACAAAAACATCTGCATCTTTAAGTTTTGATTTTACAGTTAAAATAATAGCCTTTTTAAATGGAATATGAGAAACATTTAAATCTCTTATCACTTTAATATCTTTTTTTAATGATTCATACCCAAGTTTTTCAAATATAAAACTATGAACACCTTCATTCATTGGTATTTTTAAAGGAGTAACTCCCCAAAACTTCTTACCTTCATATACATTTATTGGGTCATATTTAGTTTTTAATGTTAAGATATGTTTTTTTACATCATCTGTAGACTTTACATCAAAAAGTAATTGTAACATCACTGGAATCAGTTCTTTATTATTATTTTTTACTTCTCTGGATATAGAAGATAAAAACTTCTTACTAAATTTAAATAAACTATTAACATCATTTAAATCTCCATTATATATTTCAGAACGAACCGAAATAGTTTCATTACTTTCAAGATTCATATGAATAATTTTAAACATATAATTACTATTTCCAAAATCAGACACTTTAACCAAAAATAATCTTTGAGCTGCCAGCATTTTACCAGTATCCATCAAACAACTATCATCAATACAATCTCCATCTTCTGTTTGAGCTCCCTGTTCTTTCAATGCTTCATTTTGAATTTCTTCACTTAGTAAAGAAAACCCAGATTTAGTAATAGTTTCTTCTGCTGCTGAACGAATTGTTGTTTCCACTATTTTTTTATTATAAGAAAATGCAGAAATACTAAATAACAATAAGAAAAACACAAGTTTTTTCATAAAGCCTCCTTGTTTTAATAATTATTTTTAGCATTTTAGAGTTAATTTTTCAATATTTAAATATTTTTTATTATTTATAAACTCCATTTTTATATTTATTTATTGATTTTAAAATCATTTAGAACTTTTTTTTGTGGTAAACTTTAATTATTCCTGATGTAAATATAATTAATCGATTCTAATTCCCTTTATATAAACTCCTTCTTCATCACATTCCCAGCTTTGATCAATAACAACTCCTCCTTCTGGCCCCCTACTAACATCTTCTGGGTCTAGATAATATAAAACCTCACAATCCTTTTTTTCTATATTATCACAAGCTTTTAAAATATACATAGGAAGTGAAAAGCTTTCATATTGTAAAGTAAAATACTTAAATGTTTTTTGTGGCATAGATATCTCTACCATTTCAGAATCTCCACATGATTGTATTTTCAACACATTATAAGTGGTTTCATAAAATCCCTCAAACTCTTCATCACAAGAACATATAAATAAAGAAATAAATAACAGTAAGTATATTAAAAAAAATTTATACATATTTCCTCCAAATTATATATATATTACTAAGAACAAAGTATTTTCCAAAAATACCAGCACCAATAATAATAAGTAATTACAAAAAGATACACAGTTAAATACATATTAAAAGACATTTTTGTCATTATATCAGATATTTAAATCATATGTTTTAGCCTTGATTTTAAAATTATTTAGAACTTTTTTTACGATAAAAATCTATTAAAGGTATATCAGCAGGTGCCATTTTAAACTTTGATATTTGATTTAAATTAACCCATTTATATTCATCATGGTCTAAAAGAGTAATCACCCCTTTGGTAATAAGAGCACTAAAAGCAATTAGCTTTATAGTTTTATCAGGATACTCATAAATTGATTCTCCAACATATTCTTTTAATTCAACTTCTATTAAAAGCTCTTCCATAAGCTCTCTTTTAAGAGCCTCTTCACTTGTTTCACCAATTTCTTTTTTACCACCTGGAAACTCCCAAAAACCAGCTAAACTTTTACCCGACTTTCGTTTAGCGATTAATATTTTACCTTTATTTTCCAGTATAGCAGCAACAACTTCAATCATATATTTTTCTCACACAACTCAGAAATAACACATTTATCACATTGTGGTGTTCTTGATTTACAAGTATATCTACCATGTAGAATTAAGTAATGATGTGCGTCAACCCCATATTTTTCTGGAATGATTTTTAATAACTGCTTTTCTGTTTCAAGTACATTTTTAGCTTTAACCAGACCTATTCTGTTTGAAGTTCTAAAAACATGGGTATCAACAGCCATTGTTGGCATACCAAAAGCAACATTTAATATGACATTTGCAGTTTTTCTGCCTGCACCAGGTAGTTTCATTAAATCCTTTAAATTATCAGGAACAACAGAATTAAAATCAGATTTTAACATTTTTGCAGTTTTTATTACATTTTTAGCCTTATTATTATATAAACCAATTGATTTAATATAGCTTTTTAAATCTTCCTCTCCAAGATTGATAAAATCATTTGGTGTTTTATATAACTTAAACAATTCACTTGTTGCTTTATTCACTGAAATATCTGTTGCCTGTGCTGATAAAATAACAGCGACAAGAAGTTGAAAGTTATTTTCATATTTTAATTCAGAAACAGGTGCTTCAATTGAATCAGCAAGTAAATCAAAAATTTTTTCTGCTCTTTTCTTATTCATATTACCTCTAATTATAAATCACTATCATAAGCTACCCAAAAGATAGCAAATATAATATTTTTATGCAATAGGTAAATTATTGATATCTAAATAATCATGGAAACCAAAGTTTTATTTTTGGGGATATTTTCACAACTAATCATTAATTATATTTGACTTATTTATTAGTTTATACGATAATCAATAATTATGTTTTGAGGGGGCTTAGAATAATGTCAAAAATATTATCTAAAACACTATTGTTTATTATTACTGTATTTATATTTTTATCGTGCTCTGATAATGAGCTTCATGATTTTGAAAAGGTTGAAAAAGAACCTGACTTTAAACTCTTTGAAATACTTGATCCATATCCTGCACTAAAAGATAGTTTATCAAGCGTAAACCAACATGAAGTTAATTTATTGCTTGCATCAGCAGTAAATCATAATATTGAGGAATCAAAAATATTATTTTCGATATTTCCTCAAATTGTAGACCCATTAGTAGATACAATTGGTGAATTAAATGCTATTCTATATAGAATAATAAATCAAAACAACCTTGATGATAATCTTGAGAATATTAATTACAGTCAAAATTTTTACTCATTTTTAGATGATTTCTTTAAAGAATACTTTGAGACTTCAACTGATATTATCCAGATAATGCAAAAAACAATAGCCTATCTTCTTGATACACAGGGAGATGATATAGAAGATAAAATAGCCATTTTAATAGATTTTTTAACAGATGAAGATGGACAAACTTTAAGCTCAATAATACCTTTATTACAAGAAGGACTATCTAAGATATTAATAAAGGATAAAGGTGAATTACTTGCAAATGGTGTAAAGACTGACTTAGGTCAAGCAGTAAAAGGCTTTGATACCTTGCTTATGGGCTTCAATGAAGTTTTTACAGGTGATGAAAAAGCAAGAGATGCTTTTATTGAATTTTTATACTCAACAGGAGATGTATTTTCAGCATCAATTAACAATAAAAAAGCATCTGATGTTTTAAAAGACTTGCTTGTGAATGTTGAAAAATATTCTGTTGAAGGTGGAAATATTTATGACAACAACAGTGATTACAACAATGATAATAACGGTATTTATGTAAATTCAGGATTTATAAATGGAACAAGAGAATTATGGCCAAGTTTTGTTGAATTATTTATAAAAGCAAAAGGAAACTGGGAGCCTGCTGAAATGCCTGATTACTCTAAAATTTACGACCCTGAAAACGGCGAATCCATAATGGAATATTTAACTCATCAGTTTTATCAAATGAAATTAACAGCAGGTATTGACTTAAATGATAAACTATCTGATTACGGTAAAGGAGGAATTGAAGAAAGTTTATTAAGAATGATTGAGTATAATGCTTATGGAGAAAAAAGAACTGAAGCAAATTACAAAGTATCATATCTGGACCATTTACTATACACTCTAACATCCGCTTATGATTTTGGATATTTTACACGAAATTCATCAAATGGAGAACCATATACTAATCATGGTTACGGTCATGGCAGAAGAACTGGTGGAGTTATAACCTTAAACGATACCCTTTACAGTATGACAACAGGACAAAAAGTTGATGCGATGAATAATATTCACAATGCTTACAGCCTTGCTCTTGCTCATAGAACAACTCAGGGAGATTATATATTCAGAAGTTCTGAGCCTTTTACACGAAGTGAAGCAAATAATTATAAATACTATATGGGATATGATTTTCCTGCATTAAACCTATTAAATGGCTTTTCTGTTGGAGATGCGGGGCTACCAAATGGTGGAAAACATGTTGAAAAAGTAAAAAGAGATAGTGGAATTAAAGATATTTCTAGTATTTCAGATTCAACAAATGGAGAAGATAACAGAACATACTATCCAAAAGTAGGAAATGGATTTGGAGAATTAAATACAAGCAGATGGGTTGTTGGCTGGATTGCAAGAACTTGCTGGGAAGGAGAAGGTCCGTATTATTCAACAAATACTCCAAGTGATAAACCAGAAACTACTGAAATAGATGTAAATGGAGATGGTACAAAAGAAACTGTTAATATTTATTATTTACCAAGTGGTGAAATATATGCTTATGTTTACAAAGAAAACTCTAATGATAGTAGTACATGGAAGTATTTTTACCCAACTAATAATAAAGACAAAGAAGATAAATCATCAAATAAATGGGAAAACCTATACCAAAGAACCAACAGATATCAATCTGTATGGCATAGTGATTACTTTCTATTCAAATCAGATTATAGTGATGGTGATGCACAAACAAAGTATTATGCAATGGACTCAGTTGCAGGAAGTACAGGTGAAGATAAATATTTAATGTTAAAATACAGAAATAAAAGAGTTGTAGCAGATGGAGCAACATCAAATGCAGGTGCTTTATGGTATTATGAAAAGATACAGGAAACTGATTCAAAAAGAGAATGTGCAAGTCAAGAAGAAGCAATGTTTAGAAATTATCAGTGGTTAATGTTTGAAAAGAAAATTGTTTTTACAATTCCAATGAGAAGTTATGTTCATCAAACTGTTTTAGGTATAAATATCAATGTTGATTCTGCAATTATGAATATAATTGAGGCAAATGGTATTCAGGGAGTTGCAAATGCACATAAAGGCCCTCAAAACGGAGTATGGAATATTAAAGGAGATGAAGGATTAGACATTGGTATACCTCAAAAAAATACAAATATAAATTATGGAAACAGCTTTGAACCTGGTGATTCAAGAGTTATAGTATTTATGAAAGAAGATGGTGATTATGCTACATCTTTTGATGCAAGTGGTGATAGAGTTGATATGGCTACAATTTTTAATAATATACTTGGAGGTAATCATGTTTTACCTGATATAGTTGGTCAAAATCTTGCTCCAATAAGTAATATGGCATTTCTTTCAAATCAGGAAATTAAATCAGATTCTGATATAATAGGAAATACAGATAGTGATATATGGAAAACCAGAAATAAATTATTTCCTATCATACTAGCTCTTGTTAGTAATTTACACAGAAACACATATTACGAAACAGACTTAACACCTAATAGCCATAGTTACAACTTTACAGGAAATCATAAATATCCAGTTAAACTTTTAAGAGATTTAATATTTATGGTAGGACAACCATTAATCAGACATTTTGATACAAATGGTGGCAGATGGGTTCCCAGAATGAATAATGAAAAAGGATTTCCTTCTGATACAGCATTTTTTGCACATTCAGGTCAGGGTGTGGATTACAGACCAAAAGAAGATTTAAAATCTGTAATAAGTATTCTTTCTGAGGATAAATATGGGAAAAGTGATGGATTAATACCTTTAATCTCACAAACTAAAATGGTTACAACTTTATTAAATTTTCTTCAAATGCTGGGACAGGATGAAGGAGTTTATGCTGATACAGATAAAACAAGCCCTGACTATTTACAATGGGGAGCAAGAAGAAAGATTTTCTATGGTATGGAACAACTTTTAACATCAGTAAAAACAACTCAAGGTGTTGCTTCTGCAAGAGGATATTTTGACATAGATCACCCGTTATGGTTTTTTGAAAAATTTGAAAATGATTTAGATTTAGATGTAGTTTTAAATGAAATAATTGGCTCAAAAACATTAAACAAAGGAATATATCTATTTGTAAACAGCAGGCCAAATAAAGCAGATTGGGAAAATTTTAATTTTGCTATTGATGCAATGAGTGCTTTATTTTCTGATAAATCAAAATATGGAAATGAATATAAAATACTTGAAAATATAATTAATATTGCAACAAATATTTTAACGGGTTTTAAAGCAAACTCAGAACAACTAATTGCTCTTAGGCATAGCATTGCAATGACAATGACTTACTATGACAAAGAAAATAACGAGTGGATACAGACTACAGAGTTACAAAGTATTTTAACTGATTTACTTCCTAAAATACTTTTGGCATATAAAGGAAATTATAAATCTGTGCTAATTTCGTTAAAAGCGATGAGTAAAAATGAAGGTTTACTTGAATATTTCTTGAAAAACATTAAAACTAATGAAAAATCAGAAGAAATTATAAAAGAAATATATGAATTTTTAAGTAGTGACATGATAAGCAATAAAGAATCTGTATTTTGGCATGATATGTCACAATTAATGGCAGATCTAGCAAAAATGTTAGAAGATAATGGCGAATATATCCAAGATTATGAATAGGAGAGAATATGACTAAATTACTAATTATAACAATATTTTTATTTACAACATTATTATATGCAAATTATGCTGATACCTATGGAATATCTTCAGAAGAGATTTCAAGAGGTAATGCAGTTACAGCAACAGTTAACAACTGGAGTAGTTCATATTATAATATTGCAGGCTTAGGTAAAACAAAGTATATTAAAAATAAAAATCAAACAAATGAACTTGCTATTTCTTATATGTATACAGTACCAATGCTAAATTTAAATATAGAAAAGGATACAAATGCCCTTGAGGACTTAAATTTTGGAACAATTACTTTTGGTTTAGTTTTAGATATCAGAAATTTTATTAATTTACCTGATATTATTTCATCTGCAAGATTTGGAATGATAATGGGACTGATGCAAGATGGAACTCTTGTAAAAATAAATGATTTAGATATCAGAAGTCATAGTTTTTTAAGATATGGACGAGATATACAGAGAGCTGTAATATTTAGTGGAATGGGCTTTGGTTTTAATAACGATATGTTTGGAATTGGCTTTGGAGCAAATATTTGGACTGGTGGTAAAGGTAAAATAGAAATGAGTAATCTTGAGCTTAACAGTGGCAAGCAGATACCTTCAAGTCAAACACAGTTAGATTTAGGGCCTAAAATTGCTCCTGTTGCAGGATTTTACTTTTCAATATCTAGTTTTGACTTAGGATTCAGCTATAAACACGAATTATATATGGATATGCCTCTTGAAACAAATGCTGCAATGCTTCTTGCAGGTGTAGAAATGGAACTTGAATTATATATCACAGATTTTTATACTCCAACTTCTTTAACACTTGGTTTAGCATATACATTTAGTGATTTAACATTAAGCGTAGACATAGATTACCAGTTGTGGTCAAATTTTATAAAATCAAAGTCAGCACAAAATTTTGTTGAAATATACAATAAAGATAATGGGGATAAAGAAGATATTGTATTACCTGAAATGAAGGATATTATTATTCCTAAAATTGGTATATCCTATGCAGGAATTAAAGATTTAAGATTAAATGCAGGATATTACTTTCGCCCTACTTTTCTTCCTGATGACGCTGGCGAAACATTTTATAACTTTATGGACAGTGATGCTCATGTAGTTTCACTTGGATTAAATTATTTAATTCCTAAAAACTCAATTCTTGTTGCATCTATGGAGTTAAACCTAACAACACAGTTTCAAATTCTATCCTCAAAAGATGTAATCAAATCAAATGAATTTGTATCTGATTTAAATCCTGATTACAATTTTAATGGAACAGTAATATCAGTTTTTGCAGAAATATTAATGAGATGGTAAAAAAATTAGGAGTTATTTATGAAGTTGCTTTTAACTATAATCCTTTATTTTACCTTTACCTCACTAACCTTTGGAATTGACTATAATGTATTGGGATTTAATAAATATAAAAAAGGAAAATATAAAGAAGCAAATAAGCTTTTTATAAAATCAACAAAACAAAATCCTAAAAATTTATATGGATGGTATAACCTTGCAAGAACAACATATATACTTACAAAAAAACAAAAAATAAATGATTTATGTAATATGGAAAAAAATCCAGAATATTCAATTCTATACTACTTAACAAAAGCAAGTGAAATAAATAGTAAAAGAGTCTTAGAACTTTTAAAAAGAGATGAACCACAATTTAATAAATATAAAGAAAAAGAATCATTTAAAAAGTGGAAGAAATCATTAAATACTAATAAAACGATTAATTTTTTTATTAAAAATAAATGGATTCCACATATAAATAAATTCCCCTACAAAAATTACTCTTTTGATACAAATGGAGATTTTACAGAACATGGAATAAGCAGTAAAGAAAAAATTGGAACATGGAAATTTAAAAACGATAAAATTATAATAAAGTTTAAAAATTCTAAAAAAGAAATTTATAATTTAAAAAAGAAAAATATGTATTTTGATATGGGTAAAAAATATTTTTCAACCTTTATGATTGAACCATCAAAAAACAATAACCTACCAATATTCTTACTTGGCCCTAAGTATCAGGATTGTGGTGAATATAATTTTTAAAAACTATTTTTAACAATAAATTACAAATGGAGAAGATAATAAATTTGAAATTTTAATTTATAAATGATATATAGAAACATTAGTAAATGAGGTGTTAAATTGGGAAAAAAGAAATCTAAAAACAATGAAAAAACTACAAAAGTACAAAATACTGCAACTAAACAAGAAAAAAATGTAACTGTTTCTAAAAAAGAAGAAAAAAAAGAGCATAAAAAACTAGGACAATTATCATCAACTGCAATCTGTGGAAATGATATCAGCTCATCAGTTTTATATGTTTCTGCACTAGCAATATTTTATGCAGGACAATATGCGTGGATTACTTTACTAATTGTATCTGCTGTTTTATTTTTATTCAGAAAAATATACGGTGAAGTTGTTGGAGCACTTCCTTTAAATGGTGGAGCATATAATGCTTTATTAAATACAACCAGCAAAGGAGTTGCATCATTTGCCGCAACACTCACCCTTCTCTCATATATGGCAACAGCAGTTATTTCTGCAAATGAAGGAATACATTACTTACACCACTTGATTACATCAATGCCCATAATTGCAGGAACAATAGGATTATTAACATTTTTTGCTATTTTAACTATTATTGGTATTACAGAATCTGCAAAACTTGCAATAGGAATATTTTTATTTCATTTAACTTCTTTATTCATATTATCTGGATTTATAATTTATTATTTAAGCCAACATGGTTTTAGCCAGTTTTTTACCAATCAAAATACTCCTCTTCAGAATGGTAGTATAACAATGGCAATATTCTTAGGGTTTGCCGCATCAATGCTTGGTGTTTCTGGCTTTGAAAGCTCCGCAAACTTTGTAGAAGAGCAAGAACCTGGTGTATTCCCTAAAACGCTAAAAAACATGTGGATTGTTGTATCTGTAATTAACCCTTTAATGGCACTGTTCGCTTTGGCAATATTTTCTATTCCTATTTTACAATCAAAAGAATATCAAAATACTTTACTTATTCAAATGGGACATCATGTTGGAGGAAGCGGGATAGCAACCATGATAGCAATAGATGCATTTTTAGTTTTAAGTGGAGCTGTTTTAACCAGTTTTGTTGGCGTAAGTGGTTTACTTGAAAGAATGACACTTGATAGAATTATGCCAAAGTTTTTCTTAAAGAAAAACTCAAGAGGAAGCTCATACAGAATTATAATAATGTTCTTTTTATTATCTGTATCCGTCTTATTAATAACTAAAGGAGATACAAAGCTTCTTGCTGGTGTTTATACCATTTCATTTTTATCAGTAATGTTTCTTTTTGGAGTAGGCAATATATTGCTAAAAGTAAGAAGAAAAAAATTACCTAGGCCAGAAAAAGCATCATGGATGGCAGTATTATTAGCAATAGCAGCAGTAACTGTTGCTCTTGTGGGTAATATAATAATGAAGCCAGAACCAGGTAAACCAAGTAACTTATCCGTATTTTTAACTTATTTTATTCCAGCAATGATATTTATCATCATTATGCTTACAAGAACATCACTATTAAAATTATTACTTAATTTCATACATTATTTATTTGACCCTATAAAAAATACTGTATCAAGCCTTGATACCAAAATATTAAAAACAATAGATGATATAAATAATCAACAATTTGTATACTTTACAAGAGGTGATAATATTGCAATGCTTAATAAAGTAATGTTATACATCAAAAAAAATGAACATACCAAAAAAATCAAAATAGTTTTAGTAAAAAATGAACACAACCAAATTCCTGCAAACTTTGAATCAGAAATTGATGTATTGGACAGAGAATATCCTGAAATTAAAATTGAACTTGTAATTATGGATGGAAAATTTTCTCCTGAGCTTGTTAAAGAATTATCAGAAAAATGGAATATACCTATTAACTTTATGTTTATTGGCTCTCCAACAGATAAATTTCCTTATAAAATAGATGAATTTGGTGGGGTAAGACTGATAATCTGATTTCATGAAAAAACACCGTTTCAAAAGGTTTTTATATCTTAATTACAGCCGATTCTATAAAACAAAAAGATGGAGAGAAGAACATATAACAATAAATGGATATGCTCTCATAATATTTTCATTTATATCCGTTTTAATGGGGCTTGATATATCCAGAAAATCAAGTTACCATATATTTTCTATTCTGTTTTCAATTTTAATTATTTCAATACTTACATCAGGATTTTTTAAACCAAAACTAATTGTAAAAAGAATTTTACCTAAATATGGCTCTGCTAATCAACCATTATCCTATAATTTAAAAGTAAAAAATATAAAAAACAAAGAAGAGTTATCAATATTCTATAAAGATAGATTTAATGATTCTCTTCCAACAGTTAAAGAATTTATTACAATACCTGAACCAAATGAAAAAAAAAGAAATTTATGGGATAGAAATTTATTATATTATAGATGGCTTTTCTTATTAAAAGAAAAAAGAATTGTAAAAACAAAATTAATTGAGTTACCTAAAATACCTCCAAACAATGAAATAACTACTAAAATTGAGTTTTTACCAACTAAAAGAGGTGTTTTAAATTTTAAATTATCATTATTAAGTAAGCCTGATATCTTTTCAATGTTTAGAAGTGTTAAATATATTTTAAATAAGGATGAAATTTTAATTTTACCACAAAGATTTTTATTAACCCCTCCAAATTTAAATTCTCAAAAACTAAATAATGGCCTAAATACTGATTTTCTATCTTCTACAGGTAATGGAAATGAATTTTTTGCACTAAGAGACTATAGAAGTGGAGATTCAATCAAAGATATTCACTGGAAATCATGGGCAAAAAGAGGAAAACCAATAATAAAAGAATATCAAAAAACATCTTTTTCTAAAAAAGCAATTATTTTAGACCCATATTCCCAGAATAATGAAATATTTGAAATTTCTATTTCACTAACAGCATCTTATATTGCCCCGTTAAACAACAAGACAACCACAATAAATAAAATATTAATAAACAACTACTCTTCTAAAATAAGAAATAACAAAAATAATATTCTTACCTATCTTGCAAAATTACAAATGAAACCAGAAGCCTTTGAGTTTAACTTCCTAAAAAATGAGCTCAAAACAATAACAGGAACAGTTATTATTTTAAATAACCTAGATGATAATAGAATAGCTTTTTTAAACTATCTAAAAGAATTGAAAATTGAAACATATATAATATTAGTAACCAATTTAAATTTTAATAAAGCTTATAGACATATAATAAATCAATATGATATTAAAATAATCAATATTAACCAATTAAATAAAGACTTAAAAAAACTACTCTAAATTTCAAAAAGCTTAAACTTGCCTTTTATTATAAAATAAGATATATTCTATTTTTAATATTGGAGGTTATAAATGAAAATATTAATTGCATCAGACCATGGTGGATATAAACTCAAAGAATATTTAAAAACATATTTTAAAACACAAAACTATGAATTTGAAGATTTAGGCACACATAGTGAAGATTCCGTAGACTACCCTGTTTATGCTTCAAGAGTGGCTAAAAGAGTCCCTGATGAAACGAATACTCTTGGTGTACTAATCTGTGGAACAGGAATAGGAATATCAATTGCGGCCAATAAACATAAAGGTGTAAGAGCAGCACTTGTTGATTCTGTTACAATGGCAAGATTATCAAGAGAGCACAATAATGCTAATATTATATGTATGGGTGGCAGAACAACTGGTGAATTAATTGCAGTTGAAATGATTGATACATTTATAAATACTAAATTTGAAGGTGGAAGGCACCAAAAAAGATTAGATTTAATAGCAGGAATAAAATGATATGTCCGTTTTGTGGTTTTAGTAATACTAAGGTAATTATAACCAGAGAAGTTGCTAAATTTAACGAGGTTAAAAGAAGAAGAGAATGCGAAGATTGTAAAAGAAGATTTACAACCTATGAAAGAATAGAAAGAACTCTTCCTGTAATAATTAAAAAAGATGGAACGAAAGAAAACTTTTCAAGAGAAAAATTAATCTCTGCAATTCAAAAAGCAAGTGGAAAACACAGATTAAATAACGATAAAATCCAGGAAATCTGTAAAACAGTTGAAGTTGAACTTGAAGAAAAGGATTTAACAGAAGTAACATCTATTGAAATAGGCAGAATTGCAATGAGAGAATTGAAGTCATACGATAAAATTGCATATATCAGATTTGCCTCAGAATATAGAGCATATACAGAACTTAAAGAATTTGTTAATGAAATTGAAGAATTACTAAAAGATGAAGAGTAAAAATCAAGAATACTATATGAATATTGCTATTGAAGAGGCAAAAAAAGGCCTGACAAGCACTTTTCCTAACCCTGCTGTGGGTTGTGTAATTGTTAAAAATAATGAAATTATAGCTAAAGGATATCATCATAAAGCAGGAAACCCCCATGCAGAAATAGAGGCATTAAAACAAGTGAATTTTGATGCAACTGATTGTGATGTATATGTAACACTTGAGCCATGTAATCATCATGGAAAAACTCCTCCATGTAGCGAAGCTTTAATAAAGGCAAATGCCAAAAAAGTGATAATTGCAGTACAAGACCCAAATCCACAGGTTGATGGTAGTGGTATAAAAAAACTAAAAAATAACAATATTGAAGTTGAAGTTGGAGTACTCGAAAATAAAGGTAAAGAGCTATTAAAATACTTTACTCATCAAATTAAAAATAAACTTCCTTTTATCACCTTAAAAGCAGCAATTAGCTTAAATGGTTATATTAATAAAAATCATGGTGAAAGAACGATTCTTACTGGGCAAAAAGCTTATCAAAACACATTATCATTAAGAAAACAACATGATGCAGTTTTAGTTGGTGGCAATACAATCTTTACAGATAATCCAAGTTTTAAAGGTATGACAAAAATAATTCTAAGCAACAAAGAATTACCAAAAAGTTTAAATATTTTTAAAAATAATGATAAAATAATTCAGTATTCAGAGCAACCAATTAAAGATATTTTAAAGGATTTGTATAATAAAGGGATTGGAAGTATTTTTGTTGAAGGTGGTAACTCCATTTTTAACCAGTTTATACAAGAAAATTTATTCAATGAACTTATACTGTATTTTGCACCCAAAATGTTTTCAGAAAACAATAATAAAACAAATTTCTACAATGGAAGCATAGATATAAATAATTTAAAAGTAAAAGAAATCAAACAATTTGACAATGATATCATGATAAAATATAGCAATTAAAAACCATATTGCCTTGACTTTTCAAGACTTGGAGTTTTTCTTAAAATTAATCACCACTAATCTCTTTAAAAAATAAAATACCTTCTCCGCTTTTTAGCTTTATATTTAAAAATCCTTCTGCTCTTTTTATTTCTTTAAAGTTTAGACTTTCATGATATAAAATTGATACTCTATTAGTTGAAGATACAATTGAGTATATTTTAGGTGAGTTACTATTTTCTTTTATATAAGTTTCTCTAAATTTTGATAATTTAGTTGCTACTCCTATATTTCTATAATCTTTTTTTACTATAATTCCATTAAAATACCACCCAGCAGGAGATGGAAAATCTACTTCTATTCTTTTAGGATCATAAAAGAATAATTTAGCATGAGCAACTACTTTATTACCTATCTCTGCAATAAATATTTTCTGAATAGAATTTTCAGAATAATTCTCTTTAATTTCCTGTATAAATGTATTAGTATAATCTAGTTTTTTTAGTGGCTCATGTGGTTGAGATATATCTGTAATTGCTTCTAGATCATTCATTTTAGCTAATCTTATTGTTATATTTTTTAACATATATCCCTTGAAATAATTACCCAAATCATGAATAACCTAATTTTTAATAAAAATCAAGCCATAAAAGTAAGTCCTTTATTCTAAACCCTTTAATTATCTAAAATATAGGTTATAATTTAAAAACCACTATATCCTAAATGAATACCACCTAAAATATAATATTGAACAAAAGCATCATCTGTTAAAAAATATGATGCCCCTGCTTTAATTTTTGCTGATACAAAAAGCTCTTTTATTATAAAATACGAATACTCTGCTACAGCTCCTGCAAAGAATCCTGAAAGTATATCACTTCTTTTATCACTAGCTAAAAGCAGTAAATATGAAGAGCTTATTCCTAAATCAAAATTATCAAATAATTCAAATTTATAATCCATATAAATATCAGCATGATTGTAACTATCAGTAATATTATGATAAAAAATACCTCCAAATGTAAATTTTCTGATATTTGTAACTGAATTTATTATTTCTGTTCCTATTCCTGTACTCATGTATTGATATCCATCACCTATAGTAATATCAAAAGCTCCAAAAGTTTTAAAAAAGCGATTATAATTCGCTATCATTTTTACAATTAGAGTTATGTCTTTTTTAAAATCTATTTCTTTAATCATATCAGATGGAGATGAATAATTTTTATCCAAAACAGAAATTTTATAGCTTCCCTCAAAAAGCTTTTTTGCCTCTCCTGATTTTAAATTAAATTTTGTGCCATAAGAATTAATCAAGGTTATTTTTGCATAAGATGGGTGAGTTTTTATTACTATTGTGTGTTGAGGAAGAGGAATTAATACTTCGCCTTCGATGAACGCTGAGGCTCTCGAAGTGTCAGGCATCGTTAAATTTTGAATATTTTTTTCAAAAAAACCTTCTTTTTTTAATATAATTTTTCTATTTTTTTCAATGGCTGAAATTTTTAATTTATATGGAGTATTTCCAATTAATTTGCCTTTATAATAAATTTCTGCATTTATTGGCTTTGATTTAATTTCTATTTCATCTATCCTTGGTTTTAGCTTTATTTTTATAGTTTTATCTATGTAAAACTCATTATCAAGCAAATAATCCTGATATTTATCAGCAAAAATTTTAATTTTATGTTTTCCTTTAGCAATTCTTGCCTGTGCAGGAGTTTTTCCTACAAATTTACCATCAACATGAACTTTTGCCCCTTTTGGCTCTGAATTTATGATAATTTTTATCGAATCAGATATTTCAATGAGTTTTTGAGAGCTTTTTTCTATACTAAGGCCAATATTTGTTAATTCCTGTGAAAATTTAAATAGAGTATCTGCGTTAAAAAGAGAATCATTATATAATTTTGAGCTGGATATTTTAGTTTCATTAGTTTCTAAATCAATTAACCTAGCTTTAAATAAGTATTTTTTACCCTTTTCAAGCTCTGTAATATCAACTATAAAAATATATCTTGCAGCAAGCATCTTCCCTGTATCCATAAGGCAACTATCATCTATACAATCATCTTCAATTTCTGTTCTCTGCCCTTTTAAAGCTTCTTCCTGAGTTGCTTCATCTATCAAAGAATAAGAATTCTGAGTCAAACTCATTTCCACACCTGCTCTAAATGTTTTAGTAGTTGTTTCATTGAGTTTCACCTTGGTTATAACCTTAAGCATTATCGGTTTGGATTCTGCAAAGATGCTTAATGTTAGGGGTAATAGTAGTAATATTATTATTTTCATTTTTCTCCTGTAATGGTCTGTCGAGACGCATTGCAATGCGTCTTTACCAGCCCGAAGCTTTGGTCTCCAGCTCATCAATATATTCTCTTAATTTAATTTTAACTCCTTCTAAATCCTCTCTAACTTCCTTATTTTTAAATCTGATTACCTTTGCTCCAAATTGTTCAATAAATTCGGTTCTTTTTTTATCATATTTTAACCCTGAAGGCGTATAATGCTGATTTCCATCTATTTCAACAACTAATTTATACTTAGAGGCATAAAAATCAACAATATATTCTCCAAAACCTTGCTGCCTTCTAAATTTTATTCCCATAAAATTCCTATTTCTAAGCACAGCCCACATAATTTTTTCCTCCGGTGTCTGCCTTTTTTTCAATGCTCTTCTCTTCCATTTAGTAGACTCTCGGTTATGAATAATTATTTTTTCATCCATGTTATCCTCTTTGGGGTTCAAATGGAATATAATCAGAGTTTCCAATATTGTCAAGTGCCTCCTAAGCATAAAAAGGGTAAAATCAAATGGTTCAAGTAGCTCTAAAAGCTTAAAAGCTGATTACTTTTTGGGGCTTTGAAGCAGGTTCCTACCTCTCCCCGACCTCACCCTGTCCCTCTCCTAATTTCATGAGAGGAAGTATCATTTGGTAGCACCACTTGGTACTCCTCACCTCTCAGAGGAGAGGACTTGGTGAGGTTCCCAAATTTGGGAGAGGTCCTGCTTCCTTAGGGCTCAGGGGGTTCCAGCTTTTAGGCTAAAGGAATCCATAAAATAAAGACATAATAAATATCTTTATTTTTTAGAAAAAATTATAGCTTACACTTAAAAACCACCCTAATTTTCGAAACTTATTACTATAATTAGGAATAATAAGCTCATTTGTCTCTTTATCTTTATCTTCTTCTAAGATATCTTTACTTTTACCAATAGCTCCACCAAGTGTAAAAATAAAACGTTGTTTTCTCCCTAAAATAAAACTTAACCCTAACATTGTTTTGAATTGTACATCTTGGTCAAATCCTAAACCTAATGTTAAACTGACATTTAACACCTCTCCCCATCTAAAATAAGCGTGCATAAAACTTGCAATACCAAGGCTAAAAGAATCTGAATCTGAAACTAATTTATAAGGGGTATTAGTACTTTTTGTATCTTTTTTATTTACATATTTTTTATCTACTATGTTCGATATAAACATTCCTGAACTAAAATCTACCTTAAATCCCCCTGTCATTACTAAAGGAACCTCTATTTTTATTTTATTAAGCTTTTCTTTTTTAGAAACTACATTTATCTTTATTTTTATATTATCTGATTCAGGATTAGGAATAAAAGAATAAACCACAAATTGACTTTCATTAATTTCAGAATATAAAAAAGCAAGTTTATAAATAGAGTCAATACTGTTTTTTTTAGATAAAACCTTTTTAAGGGCGTCTATTTCATTCTTGTAAATATTTTGATCTATTCTATTTATAAAATTTTTTATATTATCAATTATTAAAATTTGTTGACTATAATATTTAATTATATTTACTACATCATTAACTTTATCATCATAATCTTTTATGTATGATTTAAACATTTCTTTTTTTATTTCTAAAATTTCATTAGTTAAAATATCACTATTTACAAGTATGACAAGATTTTCATAAAACTTCTGAGCTTCACTTAGTATTTTTTGTGCATTTTTGATTTCATTTATTTTGTTCATAATATTAATAACTTCAACTTTCCTTTTTAATTTATTCTCAATGTTTTTTTCATTTTCAATCATACTATAAATCTTATTATTATTTAACTGCAATGCTCTAAAGTTATCATTAATTAATTCTTTATTTTTTTGTAATTCTTCAAAATTTAAGATTTTCCCCA
>Ga0256827_10000461_pt1 | contig 25327 bp, 21 predicted proteins | sample CV84metaG_FD_185977 | JGI IMG/M metagenome (GOLD analysis project Ga0256827, IMG submission 185977) | Hydrothermal vent microbial communities from East Pacific Rise, Pacific Ocean - CV84 | ecosystem: Environmental > Aquatic > Marine > Hydrothermal vents | place: Pacific Ocean: East Pacific Rise...
GTCATGATGATATAGAGACAGATGCTTCTATTATGATTACAGGTTCTCATAATCCAAGTGAGTATAATGGTTTTAAAATGACGGTAGATAAATCTCCATTTTTTGGAGAGGATATCTATAGTTTAGGCGATGAAATTATTGCCAATCAATCTATGCAAATTCCTGATGATATTCGTTCCCAGATTATTGATGTAAAAACACCTTATATTAACTATATGGTTGATTCGTTTAAACATCTAAAAATATTTGATAAAAAGATAGTGTTAGATGGTGGTAATGGTGTGGTTGATACCGTTATTTCTGATATTTTTGATGCTTTACACTTAGATTATAAAGGACTCTATATGAAGCCTGATGGTACATTCCCTAACCACCATCCTGACCCTTCAGTAGAGGAAAATTTGGTGGATATTAAAAAGCTACTTAAAGAGAGTGGAGATATCGCTTTTGCCTATGATGGAGATGCCGATAGAATTGCTGTGCTTACCCATAAACATAACATCAAAGGTGACCAAATGGCACTGCTTTATGCGATGAAAATGGAGAATCCTATTGTTATTGGCGAGGTGAAGTGTTCACAGGTGATGTATGATGAGCTTGAACGTCGTGGAGCTACAGCAATTATGTATAAAACAGGTCACTCTAATCTAAAAGTAAAGATGAAAGAGACAGGTGCTGACTTGGCGTGTGAAGTGAGTGGGCATATCTTCTTTAAGCACCGTTACTTTGGTTATGACGATGCTATTTATGCAACACTTAGAATGTTGGAACTGATTCAAGATGGTGTAGATTTAGACGCTGAAATAGAGGCTCTACCACAAGTGTTTTCAACCGAAGAGATAAAAGTGGAAACAACAGAAGAGGAGAAGTTTTTACTGATAGATAATCTTAAAAAACTGCTTGAAAATCCTCCAAGTGATTTCCCTAAAATTTTAAATATTATTGATGTGGATGGAGTGAGAATTAACTTTGAAGAGGGTTGGGGATTGGTTCGTGCAAGTAACACGACACCTGTATTGGTTACAAGGTTTGAATCTACCGATGAAGCAAAAGCAAAAGAGTATGAAGAAAAGCTCGGAGCATTAATTATAAAAGCGAAAGAGTCACTTTATGAATACAACTAATTTTTTTACCATACCCGATTCATACAATGGAAAGAGAGATAAACTTTTCTCTTCTATAAAAAAAGAGTCTACTGAGATAGGTTATTATACTTTACCTGAGCAAGATGTTTCAGAAATATTGGAATTTTCAGAAAACTTTGATGAACAAATAGAAAATATTGTCGTTTTAGGAATTGGAGGAAGTTCATTGGGCTCAAAAGCAATCTATGAATTTTTGAAACCAGCCAAAGAACTCAAGCGTAAACTTTTTTTCTTTGAGAGTACTGATCCTATTAATATTGCAGAAATTCTTTTACAGTTAGATATGGATAAGACACATTTTCTGATTATTAGTAAATCAGGTAATACCGTAGAGACCATCTCTATTTTTAAATATATTTATGCACCAAGACCTTATAAAGAGAACTATACGTTTATTACCGATAAGGGTTCAAATCTTGATAAGTTTGCCAATGAGATAGGTTCAAAGGTTTTGTATCTTCCTGCTAATGTTGGTGGACGCTTCTCTGTTTTATCTGTTGTAGGGCTTTTACCCTTGGCTCTTTGTGGAGTCGATATTAAGGGATTACTTGTGGGAGCAAAAGGGGTTAAAGATAGTTTTTTTACAGAAGGAAAACTTTATAATTCGCTTTTAGATAAGGCACTTTACTATGCTAAAAATCATGTACAGTATAACAACAATTGTATTTTTGCCTATTCTGATACATTGAAGTATTTTACAGAGTGGTATGTACAACTTTGGGGAGAGAGTTTAGGAAAAGAACAGCGTCACAGTGCTTTTAATGTTGGCGTGACACCTATTGGTCTAATTGGTCCTAAAGACCAACACTCATTTTTACAGCTGATTATGGAGGGGACACGTGATAAGTCAGTTACTTTTATTAAAGTGAAAAATTTTAAACATGAGATGTATATCCCCCCTGTTACTTTGCCCCATTTAGAGTCTTTAGATATCTTAAACAATGTCCCTTTTCATAAGCTTATCAATATGCAGTGTGATTCGGTGATAGAGTCTTTAAAGGATAAAAAAGATATCCCTTTAGATGAGATTATAATTGAAGAGATTAATGAAGAGAGTATTGGTGCATTAATCTATTATTATGAGTTACTCACCTCATTAATGGGAGAACTTATCGATGTCAATACCTATGATCAACCAGGGGTTGAGGCTGGTAAGATTATTTTGAAGGCTAAGTTGTTGAAAAAATAAAAAATAGATTTTGATATAAATAAAGTATGTTATAATTGGTATTACTTCATTTTTTGGGATATATTGGCTTTGAAAAAATATTTTATTACTTTATCATTACTACTTTTTATTATTGGCTCTTTTTATATTTTTGAATCTTTTAATTATGCTAAAGATACTTTGAAAGATAAGAAATATAGTTTTTCTATTCAAGAATTAAATGAAAAAGGGGAGTGGGTCTCCTACAAAAAGGACAATCCCAAAGTATTAAAAAAAGATAAAAAGAAAATTAAAAGTATTATCACTTTAAAAAAAACAGGAGAGGCTACATTTGATTTTTCTTTTTTAAAAGAACTACCCACACATCATGTTAATTATATACTTTATCATAATCATAAGCAAATTGATTCTTTTGAATTAATCCAATTTCAAAAACATCAATCTGTAATAAAAGTGAATGATTTAGATACTGTAGAGATAGTAGCTATCTCTGAGGCAGGGGAACATTATTGGGGGGAGCTTGAAATTAGTGTAGATTCTTTTCCTCTTGATCTCACAATTAATATGACTCTAAATGAGATGCTGATTATGTTTTTATGGATTGTACTATTTATGTTTTTAGCTTATCATTCCTATATCTATTTAGCACTTTTTTACCATATACTTTTACTGATAACACTTACAGCTGAACGCCTAAACTTCGGATTTATAGATACAAAAATATTTTTTGCTTATACCTTTTACTATTTTCTTTTAACCTTTATATTTATAGGGGTTTATCAGCTATTAGAGAGGTTTAAACGTTTTAGAATTTCCTCTATTTTTCTTATCTTCTTTTCCCTATTCTTTTTACTTGTTCCTTTATTATTTATGCTTTATAGTCTAAATTTTGATCATGAATTAACAAAAGAGAGTTTATATGCAATTTTCCAGTCCAATGGTGGGGAGTCTTATGAATATATTGAAAAATTTATTCAATTTAAATATATATTATTGTTTTTATTTATACTTTTAGGAATGTTTTTTTTACTTTATAAACAAGGGAGAATAAAAGTTAAAAAGGTTGCTACATCATCTCTCCTTTTTATGCTTTTTTTCTTTTTGATTATGACCATTTCTTACGAATCAAAATTTAGATTAAATAATTTTATCTATAAACATATTGAGAAATATCAAAAAGAGTTAAGACTATTTAAAGAGGTTCAAGCCAAACGAAAGTTAGGAAGTATTGATTTTAAAGCAACAAAAGAGGAGAGAGGAGAAACTTATGTTGTGGTTATTGGTGAATCTCTTAATAAGAACCATATGGGAATTTATGGATATAAAAGAGCGACAACACCTCAGCTATCTGGAATGAAAGATGAATTAATTCTTTATCAAAATGCCTATTCTAACCATACCCATACTGTACCTGTATTGAGTCTTGCTTTAACAGAGGCAAATCAGTATAATAAAAAAGACTATTTTGACTCCCCTTCTATCATAGAGGTACTCAATAAAGCAGGTGTAGAAACGTATTGGTTAACCAATCAAACACTTTATGGTGCATGGGACAATAAAGTGTCGGTAATGGCGACAGAAGCACAAAATATTATAGCACTTAACCATAGTATTGGATGTACTATTGAGACCAATCAATACGATGAGGTATTGATTGAAAAATTAAAGCCAATACTTCGAGAAAATAATGATAAAAATAGAGTTATTTTTGTACATCTCATGGGAAGTCATTCACTCTATTCTTTACGCTATCCAAAAGAGAAATATTCTATCTTTTCTAAAACAATAAGAATAAATGAAAAAGGTGTAAAGATTAAGAACAGTACTGAATTGAATAATTATGATAATACAGTTTACTATAATGATTATGTTGTGAGTTCTATACTCAAATTGATTCAAGAAAAAGAGGGGGTCAATGCTTTTTTATATTTTTCTGATCATTCTGAAGATATAGAAAGAGATGTTGGACATAGTTGGGAGAGGTTTTCTTATGAGATGACAGAAATCCCTTTTTTAGCATGGTTTAGCCCATTATATAAGAAAAGATATCTTTTTTCTTATACTAATTTTGAAAAACATCAAAATAAACTTTTTTCTAATGACATGGTTTATGACACGTTAATAGGTCTTTTTGGAATTAAAACAGAGCATTATAAAAAAATATATGATTTAACCTCTAGTGAGTATGTGTTGACAGAAGAGGAGGCATTGGTACTTCATGGGAAGAAGAAATATGTTAGTCCTGAAAATCATTGTTATTGGGAAAGAAAAAATGAAAAGTTATTAGAAAAGTAAGAAATAAATTTGGAAATATGAGTTTTATTCAGATGGGAAAATAGTTCATGCAAATCACAAAGAATTTATGAAAAAATTATGGAGTTCTATTTAAGCATATGGGTCACCAATTATGTTAAAAAAGTATTCTAATAAAAAAGAATAATTTTAAGTCCTTATTCGGTATAATATTCTTTAATTAATTATCTTACATATTTATATATTTAAAGGGATTTTATGAGCGATTTGTTTGAAGAAAATCAAGACATCCAAGAGGTAAAAATAGAAGACAGTATGAGAGCTTCATATCTTGACTACTCTATGTCTGTTATTGTGGGTCGTGCGTTACCCGATGCGAGAGATGGTTTAAAACCTGTACACCGAAGAATACTTTTTGCAATGAATGAGTTAAACCTTTCCCATCGAGCTCCTTATAAAAAATCAGCAAGAATTGTCGGTGATGTTATTGGTAAGTATCACCCACATGGTGATAACTCTGTTTATGATGCTTTGGTTCGTATGGCTCAGGATTTCTCTTTGAGAGCTCCTCTTATTGATGGTCAAGGAAACTTTGGTTCTGTCGATGGTGATAACGCTGCTGCGATGAGATATACCGAAGCGCGTATGACAAAGATTGCAGAAGAGCTTTTACGTGACATAGACAAAGACACAGTAGACTTTACAGCCAACTACGATGACTCCATGAAAGAGCCAGATGTTTTCCCTTCACGTGTTCCTAACTTACTTCTAAACGGTTCGTCAGGTATTGCTGTTGGTATGGCAACCAATATCCCTCCTCACCGTATGGATGAAATTATGGATGCGTTGTTACATATCATCGACAATCCTGATTGTCCAGATGAAGAGTTATTAGCTATCGTAAAAGGACCAGACTTTCCAACAGGTGGTATCATTTTTGGTAAAAAAGGGATTACCGATGCTTACACCACAGGGCGTGGGCGAATTAAAGTTCGTGCAAAAACGCATATAGAAGAGAATAAAAATAGAGAAGTTGTTGTGATAGATGAACTTCCTTATCAAGTAAACAAGTCTCGTCTTATTGAAAACATTGCTCACCTTGTACGTGACAAGCAGATAGAAGGAATCTCTGAGATTCGTGATGAGTCTGACCGTGAGGGGATGAGAGTTGTTATTGAGCTTAAGCGTGATGCAATGTCTGATATTATTCTAAACAACCTCTTTAAGCAGACACAGATGCAAGTGACGTTTGGTATTATCATGTTGGCGATTGCAAACAAAGAGCCAAAAGTATTTAAACTTCGTGAGCTTCTTGACCTCTTTTTACGTCATAGAAAAACAGTGATTATTAGAAGAACCATTTTTGAACTTGAAAAAGCAAAAGCAAGAGCTCATATTTTAGAGGGGCTAAAAATTGCTGTCGATAACATCGACGAAGTGATTAGAATCATCCGTGAGAGTGAAGATACAGAGACAGCGAAACTATCGTTGATGCAGAGTTTCTCCCTTTCAGAGATTCAATCACATGCTATTCTTGAGATGAAACTTAGAAGACTGACAGGTCTTGAAGTTGAAAAAATTGAGAATGAGTTAGCAGAACTTTATAAACTTATTGCTTATTTAGAGTCTATCTTAAAGAGTGAAGAGATTTTAAATGGAATCATCGCAGATGAGCTTAAAGAGATAGCAGAAAACTTTAAAGCTCCAAGACGTACAGAGATTGTTGATGACTATGATGACATTGACATTGAAGACCTTATCCCTAATGAGCCGATGGTTGTTACCATTACTCACCGTGGGTACATTAAACGAGTGGCTGTGAAACAGTACGAGAAACAGAAACGTGGTGGAAAAGGTAAAATAGCCGTTACTACGCATGACGATGACTTTATAGAGCAGTTCTTTATCTCTAATACTCACGATACCTTGATGTTTGTAACCGATATGGGTCAACTTTACTGGTTGAAAGTTTACAGAATTCCAGAGGGGTCAAGAACAGCAAAAGGTAAGGCTGTAGTGAACTTGATTAATCTTAAACAAGATGAAAAGATTATGTCTATTATCCCTACCACTGACTTTAACGAAGATAAAGGCTTGGTCTTCTTTACTAAAAATGGTATCGTTAAAAGAACCAACTTAAAAGAGTACTCAAACATAAGAACCAATGGTGTTAGAGCGATTAATCTTGATGAAAATGATTCTATAGTAACAGCTAAAATCGTTAAACCTGATACAAAGTGGTTGTTCTTAACTACTAAAAAAGGTCAATGTATTCGATTTAAAGTGGAAGATGCCAGAGAAATCGGTAGAGTTTCACGAGGTGTTACAGCTATTAAGTTTAAAATAGAAGATGACTTTGTTTGTGGTGCAACAACCATAGAAGATGAAGAATCTGAATTGTTAATGCTCAGTGAAAAAGGTATTGGTAAGCGTACAACAGCTTCTGAATACCGTGAACAGAGCCGTGCAGGGAAAGGGGTTATCTCTATGAAACTCTCTGCTAAAACAGGTGATGTTGTAGGTGTGGTTCTTGTAGAGTCAGACAAAGATATGATGTGTCTTACAAGTATCGGTAAAATGATACGTGTAGATATGGAGACCATTAGAAAAGCAGGGCGTAATACCTCTGGTGTAAAAGTGGTTAATGTAGAGAAAAAAGATATCGTTGTAAGTATGGCAAAATGTCCTAAAGAGGAAGCAGAAGAGCCAGATATAGTAAACGATGAAGGTTTAGAACTAAGCGAATAAAGTAAATACTTTTTAATCTATCCTTTTTCTAAGGGAGACCTTTGTGTCTCCCTCTTCTTCAAAATACCCAAAAACATGAAACAAAAAAAGTCATTTTCCCCTCAAAATTTTAAAAATATACCTTAAAAAGCGAACACTCACACCCATTTAGTTAAAATAACATCAAATAATAAAAATTAAGATATTAGATGATATTTTAAGAAAAAGGATAGATGTGAAACAGTATAACGTTGCTGTAGTAGGTGCAAGTGGAGCTGTTGGTGAAGAGCTTTTTAGAGTTTTAGAAGAGGTTAATTTTCCGATAGGAAACCTTTTGCCTTTGGCGAGTGCAAACTCTGCTGGTAACTACATAGAATTTGCTGAAAAAAAGCATAGAATTGAAGAGTTAACAGAAACTGTATTTGATGGGCGTGATATAGATATCGCTTTCTTTTCTGCTGGTGGGAGTATATCTGAAAAGTATGCAAAATATGCTGTAGAAGCTGGTGCTGTGGTTATTGATAACACATCACATTTTAGAATGATGGATGCTGTGCCATTGGTCGTACCAGAAGTTAATCCTGAAGATATTGAGCTTTGGGAAGATACAGGGATTATTGCGAATCCTAACTGTTCAACCATTCAGATGGTTCAGTTACTAAAACCACTTCACGACCTTTATGGAATCAAAAGGGTAGATGTTTCTACTTATCAAGCTGTTTCAGGTGCTGGTAAAGCAGGGATGGCAGAGCTTGTAACACAAATGCAAGATTTCTTTGCCTTCAAACTTGACGAAACAAAAGTGGAAGCGTTTGCCCATCAGATTGCCTTAAACGTTATCCCTCACATTGATGTACCCCAAGAGAATGGTTACACAAAAGAGGAGATGAAGATGGTTAACGAGACCAACAAAATAATGCATTCAGAATTTGCTGTATCGGCAACCTGTGTTCGTGTTCCTGTTTTACGTTCCCATTCTGAGTCGATTACGATTACATTTGAAGAGGGTGTTAATGTTTCTGTCGATATGGCAAGAAAAGTTCTTGGAGAGTTTGAAAATGTTACTGTAATAGATGACATAGAGAACAACAAGTACCCTATGCCAATGATAGCAACTGATACCGATGAGACCTATGTTGGACGGATTAGAAAAGATATCTCTGCACCAAACATACTTCACCTTTGGGGTGTTGCAGACCAAGTTAGAGTGGGGGCAGCGACAAATTCGGTGCGTATTGCTCAAAAGTGGATAAAGTTAGAGGATTAATTTATGGCACATGAAACAGAAATAAAAAAAAAGATTAAGTCTAAAGAGGAACAAGGGATAATTGAAATACTTTTTGAAGGAACAATTTGGAAAAGTAGATTTGTTGTCATTTTGGCTGTTATTTTTGGACTTTTAGGAGCAATTATTCTTTTTATTGTTGCTTCTTATGATATCGCAACAATAGCAAGTTATGCGTTTAATGGTCTCTTTGCACATCCTCATCCTGAAGGTTTCCATGAGAATATTGTTGCAAAGATTATTGGTGCAGTAGATTTATATCTTATTGCAGTTGTTATGTTTATTTTTGCTTTTGGACTCTATGAGCTATTTATATCTCATATTGATGAAGCAGAAGGACATAATCAGATACTTGCAATCTCATCACTGGATCAACTCAAAGATAAGATTGCTAAAGTTATTGTTATGGTATTGGTAGTGAATTTTTTTCAAAAAGTATTGCATACTCAGTTTACTACACCATTAGAGATGTTATATTTTGCACTCTCAATTACTGCTTTGGCAGTAGGATTATATTTTTTAAGTAAGGTTGGACATTAAATGAGTAAGATATTTGTAGACGCATGTTTAGGAAAAGAGACCCCATACACACCAGTATGGATGATGAGACAAGCAGGACGATACCTTCCTGAATATATGGCAGTTAGAGCAGAGGCTGGAAATTTTTTAAACCTTTGTCATAACCCTAAAATGGCAGCTGAAGTAACCATTCAACCTTTAGATATTGTTGGTGTTGATGCAGCGATTTTATTTTCAGATATTTTGGTGATTCCCGATGAGATGGGGATGGATTTGGAGTTTATAAAAGGTTTTGGACCAAAGTTCAATGACCCTTTAACTTGCCAAGCAGATTTAGACAGACTTATAGGTGGGAAAGAAGCATCAGACAAATTAACTTATGTTTACGATACGATTAAACTTCTTAGAACACAGCTTGATGAGCGTGGTGACGAGATAGCCCTTATTGGTTTCTGTGGAGCTCCATGGACATTGGCTACATATATGATAGAGGGGCAAGGGACAAAAACATACAATATCTGTAAAAAGATGATGTATTCAAACCCTGAATTGCTTCATAATATTTTGCATGAGGTAACTCAAGTTGTGAAATACTACATGGAACAGCAAATTGCATCTGGAATTGATGTTGTACAGATTTTCGATTCATGGGCAGCAGCGATTGAGCCTAGTAAATATGATGAGTTCTCATGGAAATATATGGTTGAGATTGCAGATTACCTAAAATCAAAATATCCTGACACCCCAATTATCATGTTCCCTAAAGGTGTTCCTGCATTCATAGAGCAGGGGCTGGTTTACGGTAACTTCGATGTTTTCGGTGTAGATTGGGGAACGCCAATGGCACTGGCAAAAGAGAAACTGGGAGACAAATACGTACTCCAAGGAAACATGGAGCCAACACGTCTTTACAGTAAAGAAGCAACAACTGAGTGTGTTGAGTCATTGGCTGAAACCATGAAAGATGGTAGACACATCTTCAACTTAGGACACGGAATTTTACCAGATGTACCTGTTGAAAATGCCATCCACTTTGTAAGTGAATGTAAACGAGCTTCTAAACGTTCGTAATCTTTTGGCTCTTGCCAAAAGTAGGGTGTAGACCCTGTCTACACCGTTAAATTTCAAGAATTTTTCTTTTTTATGTCGGCTGAAGCCAACCCTACAGATTCCAACCTTTATTTTAGTTCGGGACGTGTAGGGTTGGCTTTAGCCGACGTAAAATTTACATGAAAAATTACTATAAAATCAAACTTTCTCCGAATAACTTACTGCCTATCTAGCCTTTCTATTCTATGATATTATAAGTTAAAATTTTAAAATAAATTGACATAAATCCCGTAGGGTGCTGTTTTCAACGCACCACAAAATCAAATTAGCATAAAATGAAGGGTTCGCCGAAAGGCTTAGATAAGCTTTGATATAATGGATAAAAAAATAGGGAACAAAAATGGAAATAGAAGAATTAAAAAAGATAATCAAAGATGGAGAAAATGCTAAGGTAGATTTTAAAAGTGAATGGTATAAATATTCAGAGGCTAAAAAGCCAAAAATCAATAATGAATTTGTTCGAGATATATTGGCTTTGGTTAATGGAGATATTTACTCTGTTGATAAAACTTCATATCTAATTATTGGTGTAATGGATGATAACGATAAAAGAGAAGGTGAAAAAATTACTTCTGTAGAAGGTATTGAAAATAAAATTTATGATTTTGATAAATCGAAGATGATGTTTTTAGATAAGTTTACACAACAGTTACTTGAAACTTTAAATAACTATTCTCAGCCAGAGTTCTTAGCTTTAGATATACAGTGGTATGAAATAGCAGAAGATACAAATATATTGGTTTTAGCTATTCCTCCTCGTGGTAAAGTAATCTCTTTGTCACAAGATTTAAGATTGGACAATACAACTGATAAAAAAGGAACAGTATATTATCGAATTGGAGAAAATGTAAGAGTTGCTTCAGCAGATGTGATAAATGATTTTCAAAAAGCCTTTAAAAAAGATAGTTCTAATAACGGGGTTACAATTAATATAAATGGAGATGTAAATGGGATTGGTACAGTGACAGGGGGTACAGTAACTCAAACATTACATTTTGGAAAAGAATAATGCAGGGTAATACTGAAATAAATGGAGATATTTATGGTGTAGGTGTTGTTAAAGGTGGAACTGTTAATCAAAATCTTATTTTACCTGAACACAAAGTCCCACCTCAACTAACCTCAAAACTAGGAAAAAACAGCATTATAGGAAGAGAAAAAGAACTAAAAGAGATAGATGAACTTTTAAATAGTTCTAACTCTCTACTTCTTATAAATGGAATTGGTGGAATAGGAAAATCTACCATTGCAAGTTATTATTTGCATTCTCAAAAAGAGAAGCTTCATTATTATGGATTTTTTGAAGGTATAGATAGCTTTATAAATGAGCTTAGAGAGCCATTAGACCTAAAACAAGAGAAACAACAAGATGCTTTTATGGAGGCTTTGGCAAAACTTAGGAAACTAGAGGGAGAAAAGCTTTTAGTTATAGATGATGTCAAAAATATAGAAGAAAATCAAGAGATCATTGAACGAATTTTAGAGTTAAAAAATAGTGGTTATAAAATTCTTTTGACCTCTCGTGAAGAGATAGAAGATGTGGAACAATACTATTTAGATGTTCTCTCTATAAATGATGCAAAAAAGCTTTTTAACTCTATTTTTGAGGTAGAAGATGAGATGTTGCTTGAAGAGATTTTAAACTATTTGGATTGTCATGCTTTTTTTGTAGAAATGACAGCCAAAACTTTAAAAAGTAAAAAAACTTTGACACCTGAACTTATCAAAGAAAAATTTGAAAATGGAGAGTTTTCGAGTATTAAACGAAAGAGAAAAGAGAGTTTCAATGATTATTTAAATGAACTTTTTTCTTTTGATGAATTGGAGGATGAAGAGATTTTGATGTTGAAACAGCTGTCTGTTTTGCCTTCTATTGAGATAGAACGGAATTTTTTAGAAGTAGTTTTTGATAGAAAAGATGATGAGGAGTTTGAGGAGTTATTGAACTATCTATGCGAGAAAGGGTGGTTGAGTTCTTTTGAAGATAGGTATAAGTTGCATCAAATTGTGAAGGAGTATATTTTAGTTAACTATACTCCAAACTTTGAAGAGATTGAATTAATCGTAAATCATTTTAATAAATTCTTAGGTGGTAATCCAAGTTTAGAAGTGGCTTTATATACTCAAAATAATATTATTTATTTGGAGAATTTAGTTGACTTGTTGGAAAAAATAAAGGTAAATAATAAAAAGGTAGGAGATCTTTTTAGGAGTTTGGGGCTTGTTTATGATATTTTAGGTTTTTATTCAAAATCAAAATCACTTCATCTAAGAGCTTTAGAAATATTAAATCAAGAATCTTCAAGTTCAGCTTCTGCTTATAATAGTCTAGCTAATCATTATTTTTTGATTCAAGAGTATGAAAAAGCAGAGCCACTTTTTTTAAAATCTTTAGAGATATATAAAGAAATTTTGAATGAAGAGCATTTGTTTGTAGCAAGTTCTTATCATAATTTAGCAAACCTTTATCTTTCTATGAAAAAATATGAAAAAGCAAAATTTTTAGCTTTAAAAGCTTTGGAGATAAGAAAAAAAAATTTAGGAGAAGAACATTTAGAAATAGCCTCTTCTTATCATGGCTTAGCATCAATTTATCTCTCTATGAAAAAATATAAAAAAGCAGAAATACTCTTTTTGAAATCTTTGAAAATTCAGAAAGGAGAATATAATTCTACTATCGCATCAACTTATAATAATTTGGGAGTTTTGTATTATTTTCAAAAAAATTATAATCAGGCTTATATTCATATGGAAAGAGCTTTTATTATATACACCAATATTTTTTCTCCTAATGAACATCCAAATATTACAAGTGCTTCTCAATGGTTAAAGGAAATTAAGAATAAACTTAGTGAACTAAAGAATGATATCTCTTCTATTAAAAGAAACGACCCATGCCCCTGTAACAGTGGCAAAAAATACAAAAAATGCTGTGGAAAAAATAACTAAAGTTCAATCTTAACTTGTTTAATATCATAGATTATAGTACAACTACAGAGAATCATCTCTGCAATTAAAACCATCGGAGTTCGTTTTGGATGTTAAGCTAGAGATTGCTTTGGTAAAGCATTAGCTAACAACCGTAAAATTTAGCAGTTTTTGGTCTGCGAATTTTTCAGAAAAAGTATTTTTAAACAAAGAGAACCATCAATTCCACTGCATTTTTAACTCACGATTAGAGTTAACACAATCTTTCAAATAAAGGTTAATAAGATTCTGATACGATAAACCATTTTTTTGTGCCATCTCTTTAAAATACTCTATTACGCTAATATCGGTATCAATAGTAATCTCTCTCTTTAGGTGTTTAGCATAAGGATTTGGTCGAGATTTCATTTTTGATAGGTCGTACTCTTCTCTCATTTTATTATCCTCCATAATGTTTTGATTCGTTTTTAGTTGCTTTTCTTGCTGAAATGATTCTAATTTTATTGTTAGCTTCTTTGTAACAGTGACAAACAATAAGTAGATTTGGTTTGTTACTTAATCCAAGCATCAAAAATCTATCTTCCCACTCTGAATGTTCATCATCATAAAACTCAATAGCCTGTTCATCATAGAAAACAGTTGTTGCCTCTTCAAAAGAGATACCATGTTTCTTAATATTTGTTTTGGATTTTTTATCATCCCACTCGAAATCTATTTTGTTCATTTTTAAATTATACATGAAAATAGATTAAATAGATATAATTGGTTTATCACAAGATGTTGGGATATTATTTTAACCGTTGATAAAAGTTTAAAGTACGCTATGAAAGAGGCTATTGTGGCTAGAGTTTAAAGATAAATTACATTAAAAAGAAAAAATACGCTATAATTTTCCGTATGAAAAAGAAAATAAAGCAAATAATTAGAGATTTTCACCTACAAAAGCCATTTAAAGTAAAAAAAAGAGAGCTACAACTTCCCATTAATACCCAAAAGATTATAACCCTTATGGGTGTTAGACGTTGTGGTAAGACCTCTATTTTGTACGATACCATTAACCAACTTACCCAAACCATACCCAAAGAACAGATACTCTTTTTTAACTTTGAAGATGAACGCTTTGAACTGAACCAAGAGCGTTTGGATGTGATACTTCAAGCCTATATGGAGCTTTACCCTGAGATAGAGATGGAAAATGTTTATCTCTTTTTTGATGAGATTCAAAACGTAGAGGGGTGGGAGAAGTTTGTTCGGCGTGTTTATGATTCTGTGAGTCAAAATATCTTTATTACAGGCTCTAACTCTAAACTGTTGAGCCGAGACATTGCTACCTCTTTACGTGGACGAACCATCTCTTATGAGGTTTTTCCACTCTCTTTTGCTGAATATTTGTCATTTCAAGATATAGAAATTGATTTCTACAGTACCAAAAGCTTGGCGATGATTCACAACCGATTAGAGAAGTTTTTACATGAAGGAGCTTTTCCTGAAACCGTTCTTTTAGATAATAGAATTAGAGAGAAGATTTTAAGAGATTACTATAATGTGATGATTTACAAAGATTTGATAGAGCGATTTTCTATTAAAAATGTGGAAGCTTTGAAGTTTTTTCTAAAGCGAATTTTAGCCTCTTCTACCAAATTGGTATCAGTGAATAAAATCTATAATGACTTAAAATCCAGTGGCTTTAAAGTGGGTAAAAATAGCTTGTATGATTATTTAGGTTATGTAGAAGATATCTATTTGAGCTTGACACTTGATAAATATAGTCAAAAAATCACAACCCAAACAGATAAAAAGGTCTACTCCATAGATATAGGATTAAACAATACACTTCTTTATAGGTTTTCAGATGATATAGGTAAATCTATGGAAAATGCTGTTTTTTTGGAGTTACGGCGAAGAGAAAAAGAGATATATTATCATACTGATAGAGTATCGGAGTGTGATTTTGTAGTGGTTGAAAAAGGTAAAGTAATCCAAATGATACAGGTAACTTATGAGATGAAAGATGAAAAGACACGAGCTAGAGAGTTTAAAGGGTTGGTAAATGCCTGTAAACAGTATAAACTAGAAAGAGGGTTGATTATATCTTATGAGGAAGAGGGTACTTTTGAAGAGAGTGGCGTGACGATTGAAGTGGTCTCTTTAATCGGTTTTTTGTTAAAAGATGAAAGAGGAATGGCTAAATAACCACCCCTCATAAAAAAGAAGCCTCTACTCTTCGATTTTTCTACCATTCTTATCTTGAACAGGTCTGTTATTTGGATGACCAAATAGTGCTGTAAATAAGGTAGCTTGTTCAGCAGAAACAGTAAGAGGAGTTTTGAATACATGCCATTTTACATTTTCGCTACATGGTGGAGTGGTTAGTGAACCTGTAAATTTATAATAATCTTTGTTGGTAGGCATTAATGCTTTGACTTCATCGGCTGTTAACCCACATTTTTGCTCTGTACCTCTTTTTAGTTTTGGAAGCTTCTTCCAAATCTTTGCCAATACAGGATTTTCTGCACCCTCTTTAAACATAACAGCAACAACAGCTAATTTTCCATCATCTGTCGCATGTACAAAGTGAGCTTCTAAAGGAAATGAACCCCCATTAATATTGTTTTCACTAGGTGTATGGAAGTGAAATTGTTTTAGTTTATACTTTGCACCATCAATATTTAAAACACTGCCATCAGCAATATTTACTTGAACTGTATGACCATTATCAATAATAGTTTTAGAACCACTATTGTAGTTTAAGTTAAGTGCTGATAAATCTGTATCGACTGTTGGAACAATATTAATAGGTGATTGCATATGTCCTTCTGAACACATATGATATTTACTATTTAACTCAGACCAGTGACTTGGACCCACCTCTGCTGTATAACCCCAATGTTTGTGTGCATGATTTTCTGAATGGTGGTTTTCTACATTGTGATGTTTTATCGTTTGACTACATCCTGCCATAAGAAATAAAGCAGTTAGTGCTGTAATTGAATAAGTTGTAATTTTGTTCATTGTTTTCCTTTTTCTTAAATTAGTTTTCATTTTATCAAAAAAACTTATGATAATATAGAAAATCATGATTTATAATGGATAATTGAAGATTTTTTTGAATATTTAGTTTAAAATATTTTTTTCAATTAATTTGATTTATAAAGAGAATAAATTAATTTGTTATAATGACAACATGAAAAATGAAAAATTAAACATAATATTTGGACCCGTAAACTCTCGTCGTTTTGGTAAGTCGTTAGGGATAGACCTTAGCCCCAGTAAAAAGCAGTGTAACTTTGATTGTTTGTATTGTGAGCTTGAACCTGTTAAAACCGTGGGGGAGTATGAAGATGTTATCTCTGTAGAAGAGATTATGGATGCTTTAAATGAGTCCTTGCAAAACCATCAAGACATAGACGCTTTGACGGTGACAGCCAATGGTGAACCAACACTGTACCCTCATTTATCTGAATTGATGGATGAGATTAACAAAGTAAAAGGTTCTATTAAAACACTCATACTCTCAAATTCAGCCAAAATAGATGAACCCAAGGTGCAAGAAGCACTTATGAAGTTCGATACCGTCAAGCTATCACTAGACTGTGCTACAGGACGTTGTCTGAAACGTTTAGATAGGTCTCATGAGGGGATTGATGTAGAGAAGATAAAAGAGGGGATGTTGAGCTTTAAAGCGAAGTTTAAAAATCCTCTTATTATAGAGATACTAATGGTTAAAACCATTAATGACAGTGAAGAGGAGATAGAAGCTTTAAATGAGTATTTATTAAAACTAAAACCAACACGGATAGACATAGGGACAATTGACAGACCACCTGCTTATAAAGTAGAAGCGTTAAGTTATGAAAATTTACGTGAAATATCTTTAAACTTTGACAGTTCTTTACCTCTTTATATCGCTTCTCGTAAAAAAGTGACAGCCAAACCCTCTTTTTATAGTCGTCAAGATATTTTAGAGACATTAAGAAAAAGACCTTTGACCCAAGAAGATATAGATGTGTTGTTTGACAGTAAAAGTAAAGATGAATTTCAAGTTTTGGTCAATGATAGAAAGGTAGACAAGCTTGATTGTGGTGGGTATCTGTTTTATATTCAAAGACGCGATATTGAGTCCTCTTATTAATGATATTACATTAAATACGTTTAAAAATAATCAGGATAGGCTTTTTTTTGTAAAAAGTTTCAAAAACCCTTGACATTGAAAGGGTTTTTGTCTATAATCGCACTCCAATTTAATTGGTATTAAATGTTCCGGATTAGCTCAGCGGTAGAGTAGGTGACTGTTAATCACTTGGTCGCTGGTTCGAATCCAGCATCCGGAGCCATATTTTACAAAATTAGATTTCTTAATTATTATGTTCCGGATTAGCTCAGCGGTAGAGTAGGTGACTGTTAATCACTTGGTCGCTGGTTCGAATCCAGCATCCGGAGCCACTTCAAAATATTCCCCCCTAAAATTAAATTTCAAATTATTACTTAGATAGGATTCCTATGGCAAAAAAGAAACAAACATTAGATTTTTCAAACGATAATATTACCTATAAAACCAAAGAGCAAAGGGTTAAAGTTTTGAGTCTAAATCTTAACAATATGAATGTAGAGGTGATTGTTGTGGAAGATGAAAAAAAGAAGGTTAGAAAAATCCCTTTTGCACAGCTTCCGAAGGAGGTTAAGAAGGTACTTAGACCGATTTGATGTATTATTTGTTAAAATAAAATGGCGTAGGGTGCGTTTCCCAACGCACCGATAAAATAAAATTCAAATTTATTACCATTTAAAATATTAATAAAACGGTGCGTTGGGAAACGCACCCTACGGTTATTAATCTATATGCAAAACAGAATAAACATCTGTTTGAATCCCATCACGTCCTTTTAAGAAGTCAAGTTCTAGTATAAAACACGCCTCAACACACTCTGCCCCAACTTTACCGATAAGCGAGGCTGCTGCTTTGGCTGTTCCTCCTGTGGCGATGAGGTCGTCTATGAGTAAGACTCTTGCATTTTCTTTTGGGAACGCATCTATGTGTACTTCTACTTCATCTACACCATACTCTAGGGCATATTTTTCAGAAACAGTTGTGTAAGGGAGTTTCCCTTTTTTTCTTACTGGAACGAAGCCGATGTTTAATCTATCGGCTAAAATAGAACCAAAAATAAACCCTCTTGCATCAATCCCTGCAATGTAGTCCAAGTTATAACTTTCATAACGTGAAGTTAAGTGGTTTATCAGTGTTTGAAGTGCTTTTGGATTATTAAGTAGGGTAGTTATGTCTTTGAAAACTATCCCTTCTTTTGGAAAATCAGGGATGTCCCTAATGCTCTCTTCTAAAATTTTTTTATCTTCACTTGTTAATGTTGACATAAGTACTCTTTTTATTTTATTTACCCGTAGTATAACAAAAGTAAACCAATTTTAAGAGCATTTGGGTAAAATCGCATCTTAAAACAGAGGTCGTAAAAATGGCAAAACAAAGAGTACTTGTAAAATTTTCAGGTGAAGCACTGGCTGGTGAGAATGGCTATGGAATCGACACTCAAATACTTCATTATATTTCGGGTGAAATTAAATCATTGATTGAAAATGATATAGAAGTAGCAGTTGTTATTGGTGGGGGAAATATCATTCGTGGTGTTTCTGCTGCTGCTGATGGTGTGATTAAAAGAACATCAGGTGATTATATGGGGATGTTGGCGACAGCCATCAACGGAATAGCCCTTCAAGAGGCATTTGAACACAATGGGTTAGATGCAAGATTGGTTTCGGCTATTGATATGCAAGAGATAGGTGAACCATTTATTGTTCGTCGTGCTAAAAGGCACTTAGATAAAGGTCGTGTGGTTGTTTTCGCAGGTGGAACAGGTAATCCATTTTTTACTACCGATACAGCAGCGACCTTAAGAGCTCAAGAGATTTGTGCTGAAGTGATTATAAAAGCTACCAAGGTAGATGGTGTTTATGACAAAGATCCCAATAAGTTTGATGATGCTGTTAAGTTAAAAAGCTTAACTTATAGTCAAGCTTTAAGTGAACATATAAAAGTGATGGATGATACCTCTATTGCTTTGGCAAGAGATAACAATTTACCTATTATTGTTTGTGATATGTTCGCAGAAGGTAATTTACTTAAAATTATACAAGGTGACAGAGACCTATGTTCAATCGTTGAAGAGAAATAAAACATTATTTAGAAAAGGAATAATATGAAAATTGAAAAGTTAACAGCCCAAGCATTAGAGAGAGTTGATTTTGATAGATATTTGTTGGCTGCAGCCGTTGGAAAAAGAGCAGAGGCTATTGCTAAAGGAGCATCCCCCTTGGTTGCTATGGATCCTAAAACTGAAAAATTTGCTGACATTGCATTGGTTGAGATTGCAGAAGGTAAAATTATTATCAGTACTGAAGGGTAAGCACCTTGGAGGCTTTATTAAAAAAAGCACGTCATATTACTATCATAGAAGAGGCTGAGGGGCTTCTCTATGAATATCATTCTACCTATTCACCACTTTTTGAAGAAGCATTAACCTTAGCAAAAAAGGCACATGTTCATCAAACACGTAAAAGTGGAGAACCTTATATCATCCATCCCATACTTGTTGCCACCATTACAGCTTTAATTTCAAATGATGAAACCATGATTATTGCAGCACTTTTACATGATGTGGTAGAAGATACAGAATATACACGTGAAAATATGGTTGAGATGTTTGGGGAAGATGTCGCTTTTTTAGTTGATGGTTTAACCAAAATTGAAGTGATTAGGGATGAAGAATTGATCCCCTCATCTTCAAATGAAAAACTTATCTCATCGGCTTTGACCTTTAGAAAAATGTTACTTTCATCCATAAAAGATGTTCGTGTTTTGGTGGTAAAGTTATGTGACCGTTTACATAACATGACAACACTTGATGCTTTACCAGCAGACAAAAGACTGAGAATTTCAGAAGAAACAATGGTTGTTTATGCACCCATTGCTCACCGTTTGGGTATCTCTCAGTTAAAAAATCGTTTGGAAGATTTGAGTTTCTATTATATCTATCCTGATGCTTATGCCAATATTGATAAGTATATTGTTGAGAATCTTCAAAACTTACATCTAAAACTTAATGTATTTGTCACAAGTATCAACAAGTTGATGAAAGAGAATGGTTTTAGAGCAGATAGCTTTGAGGTTTTTGGACGGGTTAAACATTATTACTCTATGTATCAAAAGATGCAAAGAAAAGGGATAGGGATTGATGAAATTCTTGACTTAATTGCTATCCGTATTTTGGTAAAAGACGATATAGATTGTTATAAAGTTTTAGGTTCGTTACATCTAAACTATAAGCCTATTATCTCACGTTTTAAAGATTATATCACTTTACCTAAAGAGAATGGTTACAGTACCATCCATACCACACTTTTTAACGATGATGGTATTGTTGAAGCTCAGATTCGTACCTTTGAGATGCACAAAACAGCCGAATATGGTATCGCAGCACATTGGCGATATAAAGAGGGTAGAGAATCTCAACAAAGGGTTAACTTAGAGTGGTTAGAGAGTTTACAGTATCAAAATGAAAATGTAGAAGAGTTTTATGCCTTGGCAAAGGGTGATTTGTTTGTTGATGATATTTCAGTTTTTTCCCCAACGGGTGAAAATTTTACTTTACCTCGTGATTCAGTTGCCTTAGATTTTGCCTATGCAATCCATTCTGAAATAGGGGATAAGGCTATAAAAGCTTTGGTAAACAAGCGTAAATCATCACTTTTGACAACCTTAAAAAATGGTGATATTGTCCGTATTATGACCGATGAAAATGCCAAGGTACGTTGTTCATGGTTTGATACAGTACAAACTTCAAAAGCAAAAGATGGAATTAAAAGTGCTTGTAATCAGAAGATTAAAGAGAGCAATCGTTTGGCGGCATTAAGCATTTTGACCCAGTTGACATCGCTAGACAGAGATGTGATAGAGAAGATGTTCGACTCTTGTGAACTAAAAGAAAATGCCTATAAATTGACTTCAAATCGTGAGATGTATAAAGAGGTTTTAGATAAATTTATAGAGAAGTCACCCTTGATTTCAAAAGATTTTATCTATCCCACGGAAACCAAACATGAGAACTTTACTTTTATCTGTAACAAAGCGATAGATAAAGTGGAGTTTGATTACTGTTGTCACCCCAAAATGGGAGACGAGTTGGTGGCTTTTTATATAGATAAAAAAGTGATTATTCACCATAAACTATGTCAACACGCTTATAAATTAATGGAGCAGAAAACTCCCATGATTTATGTGACATGGGTGGATGAAAAAACAGCACGGTATCAATTGATTATCTCTTTACAAAACCGTAGAGGAATCTTGGCTGAGTTGTTACATAAATTGGCAGTTTTAGAGTTAGATGTTCTCAGTATAGAATTGGGGATTAAAAGTTCTGAAAGTGCAGAGTTTTGTAAACTGGAAGTGGAAACCAAAGAGCAGAACTCTAAAAAATTACAAGAAAAACTAAGTAAAAAACTTAAATTAATCGAGATGATTTCTTTAAATGATGCATACAAAAAATAATATAGAGGGTAATAGATGTCAAAACAAGCAGAGATAAAAATAGCTTTAGATGAAATCAGCAGAGGGTCTGCTGAGATTATAGATATGGAACGGATTGAGAAATTGGTCACAAAGTTTTATGAAACGGGTGAAACATACACTGTAAAAGCTGGTTTTGACCCAACAGGTGCAGACTTGCATGTGGGACATACCGTGTTACTACAAAAGTTAAAAGCGTTTCAAAATCATGGGGCTAGAATTCAACTTTTGGTGGGTGATTTTACAGCGACCATTGGAGACCCTACAGGGAAAAGTGAGACACGTAAAGTACTTGACCGTGAGACCATTTTGGAAAATGCACAAACTTACCAAGACCAAGCATTTATTTTACTGGATAAATCAAAAACAGACATTGTTTTCAACTCAACATGGCTTGAAGCCTTGGGTGCAAGTGGCATGGTGGCTTTGACCACAACCTTTAATGTGGCACGTATGTTAGAACGTGATGATTTTGAAAAGCGTTATAAAAGTGGACAAAGCATCTCTATTTCAGAGTTTATCTACCCTTTACTTCAAGGGTATGATTCAGTAGAACTAAAGTCGGACATTGAGATAGGGGGGACTGACCAAAAGTTTAACCTACTTATGGGGCGACATTTGCAACGAACTTACAATGTAGGAAAAGAACAAGCTGTCCTTATGATGCCTATTTTAGAGGGTCTTGATGGGGTTCAGAAGATGAGTAAGTCACTTAACAACTACATCGGTATCACCGAAGAGCCAAAAGATATTTATGCTAAAACATTGTCAATTTCTGATGAATTAATGTGGCGTTACTATGAGCTACTTAGTGAAAAATCATTGGCAGAGATAGCACAACTTAAAGTGGATGTAGCAAATAGGGACGTACACCCTAAAAAGGCGAAAGAAAATTTGGCATTGGAGTTAACTGCTAGATTTTATAATGAAGAGTCTGCTACTATGGCTAAAAACGAGTTTGATAACGTTTTTAAATCAAATAAATTACCAACTGATATACCTGAATTTGAGATGGAAGAGGGGATTTGGATTTGTCAAGCGTTGCAAGATGCTGGGTTAGAGCCATCTTCTTCACAAGCACGGCGTGATATTAAACAAGGTGCTGTCCGTATCGACCAAGAGAAGATTTCAGATGAGAAAATGAACTTAAGCTCAGGGGAGTATATTTTACAAGTGGGTAAACGAAAATTTGCAAAAGTAAAGGTGAAGTAGTGGAATTAAAATCTTTTAAAATTGGGAAGCATACCATAGAGAAACCAATCATTCAAGGTGGAATGGGTGTTGGTATCTCATGGGATCAATTGGCTGGAAATGTAAGTTTAGAGGGTGGTTTAGGTGTTATCTCAGCTGTTGGTACAGGTGTATATAAAAACAGAGAGTTTGCTCATAAAGTGATAAAAAACAGACCTCATACAGAAACAAACTTTTATAGTCGTGACGCATTAATAGAAATTTTTAAAAATGCTAGAAAAATTTGTGGTGATAGACCTTTGGCTTGTAATGTTCTTTATGCACAGAGTGGTTATGACCAGACAGTTGCAGATGCTTGTGAAGCAGGTGCTGACATGATTATTACAGGGGCAGGGCTTCCTTTGACCATGCCAGAAGCTGCTAAAAATTATCCTGATGTTGCTCTTATTCCTATTGTCTCTACAGCTAAAGCACTTAGAATTTTATGTAGACGTTGGAAAAAGACACACAACAGACTACCTGATGCTGTCATCGTAGAAGGACCTTTAAGTGGTGGACACCAAGGGTTTAAGTATGATGAGTGTTTTAAACCTGAAAACCAACTGGAAGTAATTTTACCCCCTGTGATAGAAGAGGCTAAAAACTGGGGTTCTATGCCTGTTATAGCTGCTGGTGGTGTTTGGGACCATGATGATATCGTTAAAATGATGGAGCTTGGAGCTGATGCTGTCCAAATGGGTACACGATTTATAGGTACAATCGAATGTGATGCAAGTCAAGTGATGAAAGAGATGATTATCGGTGCTGGTGAAGAGGATATTAAACTTTTCAAATCGCCTGTTGGTTATCCTGCTCGTGGTGTTAAGTCTCAGCTTCATGCCAATATAGAAGCAGGAACTGCTCCTAAAGTCGCTTGTATTTCAAACTGTGTTGCACCTTGTAATCGTGGGGAAGAAGCTAAAGTAGTTGGTTATTGTATTGCTGATAGACTCAGTGATGCCTATGATGGAATAGCAGAGAGTGGACTCTTCTTTACAGGTGCTAATGGTTATAAACTCAAAGAGATTATAACTGTCAAAGAACTTATGGAGAAGTTGATGGATGGAGAAGATAATTCTTAACAAAAAAATATTTATATTATTTTTAATACTACTATTTAATAGTTTACTATTTTCAGGAAATGACTTTTCAAAGAGTCAAATACGGAAAGGGGAGTTAAACCTCTACTTTTCCTCTAAAATCGAAAGGGTAAGTTATTTTTCTATCCCTATCGAAGATGGACTTACCAAATATGTTTATGATATTTATGGTGCGATTCTCCCTTCAGGAAAGGGGATATCTCAGCACACATATAAGACCATTAAGTCCTTTCGGATAGGACAAAATAGCCCCCATAAATTGCGTGTGGTACTTGTCTCCTCCCAAAAAGCTCTTGACAAACATGTTTATGCTGACAATGTTCTTGCCATCCCTTTGATACATGGGAAAAAGTCTATTTTAAAGGGAACTTCTCTTGAATCAGCAATGGTTACACCAAAAGTAATAACTACAACGACAACCAAAGTACGTTCGAAAAAAAGTACCTCTTTAAATAGTTCGAAAAAAAAATATATAATTGTTATTGATGCAGGGCATGGTGGAAAAGATAATGGTGCATCATGTTGCAAAAAAAAGAAAGAGAAAAACGTAACCCTTGCTGTGGCTGAAAAACTTAAAAAAAAGTTAGAGAAAAAGGGTTATAAAGTTTATATGACCAGAGATGATGACACTTTTGTGAAGCTTCCCAAACGAACAGAGTTTGCCAATAAGAAAAAAGCAGATATCTTTGTCTCTATTCATGCCAATGCAGCTCCCAATAAAAAATTGGCAAATGTTTTTAAAGGGATAGAGATTTATTATTTGTCTCCAGCCAAAACAGACCGAGCCAAAGAGGCTGCTGCAAAAGAGAATGCTGTGATGTTTAAAGATAAGGATTTTTATACTAAAAATGCGTATCTCTCTTTAATTAGTCGAGAAAAGATTATTGAGTCACATAAACTGGGTTTAGATGTCAGTGCTCAAATGCTTTCAAATATACGAAGCTCTTATGGAAAAGTTGAAGATGGTGGGGTAAAACCTGCAAATTTCTGGGTACTTGTTGGCGCTCAGATGCCAGCTATTTTAGTGGAAACAGGTTATATTACTCACCCCAAAGAGGGTAATAATCTTATGAATGCCTACTATAAAGATTTGTTGGCAAAAGGTATTATGGAAGGTATTGGTCGTTATTTAAGAAATAAATAACGTGTAGGTTCGATTTTATCGAACAATTGTTTTATGGGCTTTAATACCTGTTCGATGAAATCGAACCTACGGGATTTAAGCCTAATTTTAGTGGAAAGGTTTTAGGCATAATGTCTTCTAAACCATTGATAGTAAAC
>Ga0256827_10000462_pt1 | contig 25321 bp, 30 predicted proteins | sample CV84metaG_FD_185977 | JGI IMG/M metagenome (GOLD analysis project Ga0256827, IMG submission 185977) | Hydrothermal vent microbial communities from East Pacific Rise, Pacific Ocean - CV84 | ecosystem: Environmental > Aquatic > Marine > Hydrothermal vents | place: Pacific Ocean: East Pacific Rise...
GGTTGTAGCACTGTATAGAGAGTATATGAGCTATGACCTTTATGGTGAAATAGATTGGAAAAAATTTCAGAGAAATCTTAGAAAACAGCATAAACATGGTGCATGGATTACCCATAAAATCTTAGAAAATCCTACTTCTTTACTCGCATATGCAGTAGAAAAAAAGAGTCTTGATGCGGCATTTAAAAAAGCGGAACCTGATTTTTCATGGTATAAATATGTACTCAAAGCATTAAGTCGATATCAGAAGATCTTGAAGAATGGCAGGTGGGAAGCATTGCCTTCATTTAAAGCTATTACCCCGAAAGAAAACAATAACAGTATGATACCGCTTGTCAGAAAAAGACTTTTGGCAGAGGGGTATGGGGTCAAGTGTTCTGTTACGGAAGATCAAAATAGAACCTATGATGCCTGTCTGCTTGAAGCAGTGAAAACATTTCAGGAAAATCATGGGTTGACTGCGGAGGGTGTCATCGGTAAGTTGACACAAAAGGCGATGAATATAAGTACCCAAAGCAGGGTTGCACAGATACAACTCAATATCAACCGTCTGAAATGGGGAAAGAGAGACCGTGAGCGTTACCGTATTATGGTGAATATCCCTGCCTTTACGTTGAACTTTTTTGACCACGGTAAACCTTTGGAAACGATGCGGGTTATTACAGGGAAAAAAGGGCATGAAACACCTATCTTTTACAACAGAGTACGTTCGATCGTACTTAACCCCTATTGGCGTATCCCTGCAAGTATCATCAGACATGAGATGGTGCCAAAACTTAAAAGAGATGCTCACTATTTGAACAAACATCATATCGAACTGCATACAGGGTATTCAGAACATTCGCCAAGGGTTAACCCCCTTACGGTCAACTGGCATAAGTATGGTAAAAGACTCCCTCCCTACAAATTTATGCAGTCACCAGGGGTAAAGAACTCTTTGGGGAAGATTAAATATCTTTTCCCTAATCAATTTTCAGTCTATATGCATGATACGGATGTCAAAAGTCTTTTCACTAAGGATGTAAGAGCCTACAGTCACGGTTGTGTAAGGTTACATAAACCGGTAGATCTTCTCAAAGTATTTTCAATGATTGATCTGAATATCGATTTTGCCAAAGCAAAAAGGGTTTTAGAGACCAACAAGAAAACACCGTTACATTTAAAAAACAGTATTCCTGTAGATATTGTCTATATCACAGCATGGTTAGAAGCAAATGGTATAATGAAGTTTTATGATGACATTTACGGTTATGATAAACTACAGTTAGATACCTACAAATATTACAATAAATAGGAGATAGTAATGAGAAACAGTATACAAAAAAGTATTTTAGGATTGGGATTGGTAGGAGCATTTGTTGCCTGTACACCACAGGCAGAAATGAACTCAGGGTTTCATAAGGCACTTACTTTGAACGGTGTCTCTTTTGATGTAAAGTCAGAGGAGAGCAGTTCTTTAGGTACTGTTTTCATCACACCTTCAGGCTTGGAGGAGAACAAGTTCATTAAAGAGGAAGTAGACGGAAGAGTACTGGATGCCCAAATGGCTGACTTAAACAGTGATGGCTCACCCGAACTCTACATCTTTACAACTTCCGCAGGGAGTGGCTCCATAGGTTCACTCATCGCATACAGTACAAACAATAAAAAGTCTTTAACCCCTATCTACCTTCCTGAAATTTCTGAAGATACAAAGTATGGGAAAGGGTATATGGGACATGACAGCTTTAAGATAGTCGGTAACAGACTTACCAGAAGTTTCCCTATCTATAAAAAAGATGACCCGAACTGTTGTCCGTCAGGTGGAAAGCGTACAGTAGAGTATCAACTTGTTGCGGGAGAAGCCGGTTGGGTTCTCAGAGTTGTTAAGAGCAGTGTAAAGAAAGGAAAATAAGTGAGAGAACTGGGTAGGATAGCTATTTACGCTACGCTTCTTTTTTCTTCTGTGCATGCTGACTTCAAGAGTGAGCTCTCAGACAGATATGCCCAAGGGGTCAATGCGATACTCTTCTTTACTTCTGAAGATATCATCAGTTCGGGACACTATACCTTTGATGACTCTGATACGACACTCAATACACATTTCATCCCTTTTACCTATCAGTTCAAGAGTGACAGTGACTTCTACAACTTCTATGCAAATGGGAGTATAGGGTTTAGTAACTATGAAGAGGAGCATATCGACTTTGGCAGAGGTACGCTTGATACGGCAAAAATGACGACCTATGCACTGAAAGTGGGTGGTGGTGTACGTATGAATGTGCTTCAAGATACCGATATGATGGTGGGAGCAGCCTATATCTACTCTAGGCTCAACAGTGACTTTAAAACAGCAAAAGCGTTGGATAAAAGTAACCCTGACGACAAAGCCATAGATGAGATACTCAATGGCAATCAGACACACCATACTTATGAACTCTCTACCTCTATAGGGTATCATCCTATCATCAACGAGTATCAGCCTTACTTTAGAGCAGGGGTGAGACACTTTAAAACCAATGTGGATGCCCCCTATGCAACGATCTCAGATACGACTTCTGTGATCACTAAACTCAAAGCAGGAGTGATCACCCCTGAACTGACGAAGATCTATGATCTACCTTTGAAGCTTGAATTTTATGCCTCAGAGATATTTTTGGCAGGAGATATGGATGATATCTTAGGCTGTGATAACTTTTTTGTGCTGGGTACGACCTTTCACTTGGCGAGTCCTATAGAAAAAGAGTGGATCAAAGAGGTGACGCTGGATATCAATATGGTACGTGGAGACAATTTTGACGGATTTAATTTTGGGTTTGGGTTGAGTTTTTAAGATGATCAATAAAATGATGATATTTATGATAGGATCGGTAGTTATCGTATTAACCGGATGTGCAAAAGATACAGTGACCCACTCTGTAAAAGATCTTGTAGGTGTCAGAGGCAGCAGTGGTGAAAATGCATTGGAGGCACGTGGATTTGTTTGGGTTAAAACAGAAAAGTCAGATGGGAGTGCTTATAGTTATTGGAAACATGATCAAAGTGGGCAGTGTCTTAAGGTAAGCATGACAGACGGTCGTTATGCTTCACTGGTGAAAACAGTTCCTTTTGAGTGTAAAAAGAGACAATAGTTAATTTTTGATCAAATATAGCATTTAAGCCCAAATAGGATAAAATCGCACTAATTTAATATGATACATAAGGTAAAAAATGTTTGATACTTTAACCGACAGTTTTAAAAATGCTATTGGGAAGATCCGTTTCCATGATGATGATAAAGCACTGAAAAAGGCAACGACTGAACTGAAGAAGTCACTCCTTAAAGCAGATGTGCACCACAAAGTTGTTAAAGATCTTATCTCAGCGGTTGAACTTGAGACCAAAAAGAACGGTGTAGGGAAAGACAATTTCCTCCTTGCGTTACAAAATAAACTTACAGATATTCTTACTATAGAGGGTGCACCCAAAGGATTTACTTTTGCATCCAAGCCACCGACGGTGGTACTGATGATAGGTCTGCAAGGGTCAGGTAAAACAACGACTACAGGTAAGTTGGCATACTTCCTTAAAGAGCAAAAGAAGAAAAAAGTACTGGTTATCGCAGCTGACCTTCAGAGACTTGCAGCCGTGGAACAGCTTAGACAGATCACCTCCGGAATAGAAGTAGAGTTGGTAGCAGATGAGAGTGCAACACCGACACAGATAGTAAAAAGAGGACTGGAAAAGGCAGAAAAAGAGCTTTATGATGTAGTATTGATAGATACCGCAGGTCGTTTGGCGATAGATGATGAGCTGATGGATGAGTTGGCTGAGGTGAAAAAAGTAGCCAATCCTGATGAACTCTTCTATGTGGCAGATGCGATGACAGGACAAGATGCTGTCAGAACAGCACAAACCTTTAAAGAGAAGATAGGCATCAGCGGTGTGATCTTAACCAAGTTTGATGGTGATTCTAAGGGTGGTGTGGCACTTGGGCTTACACAGCAAGTAGGTGTTCCACTTCGTTTCATCGGTGCAGGGGAGAAAATGCCTGACCTTGAGCAGTTCATCTCTGACCGTATCGTAAGTCGTTTGATGGGTGCAGGGGATGTAGAGTCTCTTGCTGAGAAAGCTGCTGCTGCCATCGACCCTAAAGAGGCGAAAAGAATGACCCAAAAGATCAAAAAGGGTCAGTTCAACTTCAATGATTTCTTAGATCAAATGGAGCAGATGAAGAAGCTGGGAAGCATGAAGTCCATTATGGGAATGATCCCAGGTATGGGTAATATGGCAAAACAGATCGGTGATATGGATTTGGAAAACTCAGATGAGATCAAGCAGATAAAAGCCCTTGTCTCCTCCATGACACGCAAAGAGAGAGAAAACCCTGATCTTCTCAACAATACACGCAAAAGGCGTTTGGCTGCTGGTGCAGGACTTGAGCAAATGCATGTGAATCGTGTACTAAAACAGTTTAAAAACGCTGCAAAGATGGCAAAAAAGATGTCAACAAAAGGCGGTATGAAAGAGATGCAGAAGATGATGGGACAGATGCAAGGTGGCGGTGGTTTCCCTGGAATGCCTCGTTAAACTGTTTTAGCTTTAATAAAATTTTTATAACTATTATGGTAAAATCGCGTTTCGTTAAGCCTTGATGAGTGCTTTAGTCATTAAAAAGCAGTTGTCAGGACTTAATTTATAGATACTTTATACCTCAAAGTGGTCTATAATCATTAAAGATAATACTAAAAGGACATAATATGACAATGATCAGAATGACAAGAATGGGTAGAAAAAAGAAGCCATTTTACAGAATCGTAGTAACAGACAGCAGAAAAAGAAGAGATGGTGGTTGGATCGAATCAATCGGTCACTATAATCCGGTATCTGTAAACAAAGATCTTACTTTAGATACAGAAAGATTGAACTACTGGTTAAGCGTTGGTGCACAAATGAGCCCAACAGTTAAAAGACTAGCAGGTAAATAATCCTAGATGGTAAATGCATTCCTTCGTTCTTATACTCAACTCTTAGTAGAGCATCCTGAAGATATCTCTATCGAGATCACTGAAATGGATGAGAACTTCGATGAGATCACTATTTTTGCAAACAGTGAAGATATCGGTAAGCTCATTGGTAAGCAGGGACGTATGATCAACTCCATCAAAACAGTGATCTCTGGTTGCAAGGCAAAAGGCGGTAAGAATTACCGTGTCAATGTAAAACCTGCAGCGTAATTACAATGTCTCAAGAACAATTTTTCATTGCTCAGATCGGGCGAACGATTGGACTCTGGGGCGACCTCAAATTCCACCTCCATACAGACTTTCCGGAACAATTTAAAGTAGGACATACCTATAAGAGTAATCGTGGTGATCTGACGATCGCAGATATAAACTTTAAACGCGGTATCGTCCGTTTTCAAGGATATGAGAGTATCGATGCTGCAAAAAAGTTGACCAATACAAAGCTCTTTTCTGATATGGAACAAACCAAAGAGAACTGTGACCTTCAAGAGGGAGAGCATTTCTGGTTTGATATTATCGGTTGTATCGTAAAACAAGATGATGAGACTTTAGGTGTCATAGAAGATATTCAGCGTCTGCTTGATACAGATTATCTTGCGATAAGAACAGATGCTGCATTAGTGGAAGCAGGGTTACCAAAGCAGTTTCTTCTTCCTTATATAGAGCGTTATGTACTCAAGGCAGATACAGAAGCTAAAGTAGTCTATACGCAGGATGCTAAAGATATACTTGAGGCAAGTTGATGCGTTTCTCTTTTGTGACACTTTTCCCTAACCTTATTCAAGGGTATTTCTCAGAAAGTATTTTAAAACGTGCGATCGAAGACAAGAAAATCACTGTTGATTTTTTCAATCCGCGTGATTTCACAAAAGATAAACATAACCGTGTAGATGCCCCGATGGTAGGTGGTGGTGCAGGGATGTTGATGACACCACAGCCACTTATGGATACTTTGGATACGATCAAAAAAGCCTCTCCCCAAGCACATATTGTTTTTCTTTCCCCTGTAGCGAAAAGATTTACACAAAATGATGCAAAACGTTTGGCAAATAAAGAGCATGTTGTCTTTGTATCGGGACGCTATGAAGGGATAGATGAGAGAGTCATAGAAGCTCAGGCAGATGAACTTTTTTCCATAGGGGATTTCATTCTGACCGGTGGAGAACTGGCAAGCATGGTGGTCTGTGATGCGATCAGTAGAAATGTAAATGAAGTACTTGGGAACAGTGATTCCTTAAGTGTAGAGAGCTTTGAAGAAGCACTTTTAGAGGCGCCTTCATTTACAAAACCTGCAAATTATGAAAACAATGAAGTTGTTTCAGAATTTTTAAAGGGTAATCATAGTAAAATCACGGACTTAAAAAGAGGGCTTGCTTTGTGCAAAACGAAGTATTTCCGCCCAGACTTATACAAAAAAGGTATAACACATGAGAAATAAATACATTGAAAGCTTTGAGCAAACACAATTAGAAAACAGAAACGTTCCTGAATTTAGAGCCGGAGATACTTTAAGAGTAGCCGTAAGAATTAAAGAGGGTGAAAAAACAAGAGTACAGAACTACGAAGGTCTTTGCATCGCGATCAGAGGTCAAGGTACAGGACGTACTTTTATGGTAAGAAAGATCGGTGCTAACTCTGTTGGTGTTGAAAGAATCTTCCCACTTTACTCTGAGTCTATCGAAAGTATTGAAGTACTAAGACGTGGTAAAGTTAGACGTGCTAAGTTGTTCTACCTAAGAGACCTCAAGGGTAAGGCTGCAAGAATCAAAGAACTAAGAAGAAAATAGTTCTTTTATCTGATTTGCATGCATCTTTTGAAGATGTGTGCGGTCACTTATGCATTCGTAAGCTCCCTTACACAAACTTCAAAATATACATACAACTCAAACAAAATAATCTATTTTCTAAATTTTCTGCATGGATCATTTGACAATTTTACTATCTATTTTCGATATAATATTTTTTCAAAATAAGGATAAACGATAATGGTATTAAAAATTAGAAATAGGATCATCTCCCTTTTACAGCTTTTGCTTGTACTGATCTATATTATTTTTGAAGAGTTGATATGGGAGGGGATCGCTAAACCTATTTATGAGGCGGTGCATTCACTTAAAGTACTTCAGAAAATAGAATTAAAATTACAAAAGGTCAATCCTGCTGTGATCCTTGTTCTTTTTGTTATGCTGCTTGCCGTAGTAGAGACATTTGGTATCTATGCAGGGATGTTGTTTATGAGCGGGCAGATGATATTAGGGTTGTCTCTTTATTTAACCAAAATACCTATAGCAGCATTTACCTTTTGGCTTTTTAGGGTGTCAGAAGATAAACTGATGCAGTTTGCTTGGTTTAAATGGATCTATGATCTTATCATGCGAGGGATTGATTGGCTTAAATCACTTCAGATCTATAAAGATACAATGCTGCGTCTGAAAAAGCTTAAAGAGGTGCTAAAGCGATTTAAGAACAAGATAAAAGAGAGATATTTCAAAGAAGAGAGTCCTCTTATGAAAAGATTGAAAAAACATTACAGAAATCTCAAAGAGTCTTTGGATAAATAGGGATGAGTAAGCTTTTAAGTAAAAAGGCAGTGTGGATAGCAGTATCTGTGGTACTTCTTCTGATCATGCTTTTTAGTATAGAAGAGAGTCGTACTTTTCTCATAGCACTTTTTTTACGGGTTCTCTTTTTTGCTAAAAAATATTTAGTAGAGATCCTTACAGCTTTTTTTCTTGTGAAAGGGAAGTTCATCCTCTCCTTGTTTATGAAAAAGATCGCAATGCTTTCTGCGACCGGACTTGGAAAACGATACTTGATAGAAAAAGTGATCAACCACAATCTGAAGATCCATTTTTTAGACCATATCAGTGATGATATCAAGCGTCTGGTTGTTTATGTTAAAGAGAACTTTAAAGATTTCCCTATCATCAAACAGCTCATTGCAGGTATCACTTTTCTTGCTTCTTTGAGCTTTGTGGGTAAGTTCATGGGTGGGATGTTGGCAATGAAGGTTTTTGTAGCAAAATTCTGGAGTTTTATCTTAGCTGTGGTACTTAAGTTCACTGCAGCGATCGTCTATTTTTTTACAGATTACCTTTGGGGAAGTTGGGTTGCACCTATTGTGGAAATAGTGCTCTTCTCATGGTTACTTGAATGGATGGAAAAGATACCTTTTTTTAAAAAGTATTTAGTAAAAATTTATAGTTTTTTTATTGTACTGGTTGAATGGTTTGAGCGTTATTTGGAAAAGGTATTTCATATTCCGGTCAAGCATTTTTTTAAATATTTGGCAAAAAGGATCAAAAAGAGGATCTATGCTTTTATAGGGTATGAGAGGGTCTCTTCCTGGAAACGTCTGCAAGAAATAAGGCTACTTACCCCAAATAGCCATACAAAACTTTTAAAAAAACGTAATATTCGTTTGGAGAGCAAGAGAAACAACTATATCTCTGTTAGAGAGAAATTAAAATGTCAAAGAGAAAAAACTAATAGGATCGGTTCTTCATAGCCTGATGTGCTTCTCTGTCAAGGGTTTTAGCTTTCATATCAGCACGTTTGTCATGCAGTTTTTTACCTTTGGCTATGGCGATGCTTACTTTGGCAAAATTACGTTCATTAAAGTAGAGCATCAATGGGACAATGGTCAGTCCGTCTTTATGTACTTTTATGTGTAGTTTTTCAAGTTGTTTTTTATGAAGTAAAAGTTTTCTCGGTGTGCGTGTATCTCGACTAAAGTGTCTGTTGGTAGTCTCTAGTTCAGCAATATGTGTATTCATAAGATGGAGTTCCCCTTGAATAAAACGACAAAAGGCATCGGAAAGGTTCGCACGTTTGGCACGCAGTGCTTTAACTTCACTGCCTTGCAGCACGATACCTGCTTCAAACTTTTCAAGTATCTCATAGTCGTGTCTGGCTTTTTTATTCTGTGCAACGATATTTATAGCCAAAGAGAAGTCCTTTTTTTGGTAGAATTATAGCACAAAAAGCAAGAGGATAAATGATGTTGGAAATATTGTATCAAGATGCGTACATTGTAGCTATCAATAAACCCCCAGGCTTACTTGTTCACAAATCTCCTATAGATAAAGCAGAAACAAGATTTGCACTCCAAGAGGTACGTAATCAGATAGGGAAATATGTATATCCCGTACATCGTTTAGATAAACCTACATCAGGAGTACTGCTTTTTGCACTGAATGAAGAAGTGGCACAGAAGCTCTCTTTGTCTTTTCGTAACGGGGAAGTAGCAAAAGAGTATTTGGCTGTTGTCAGAGGATATACAGAGCTTAAAGACTCTATAGACCACCCTTTAAAACAGATGCTCGATACAAAAGAACAAAAAGCCAAAGGGATCACTAAAGCACCACAAGAAGCAATCACGTATTATGAAAGATTGGCTACTGTAGAGTTACCTTATGCTATAAGCCGTTACCCGGCAGCAAGATACTCTTTGGTAAAGTTATTGCCTAAAACAGGGAGGAAACATCAACTACGACGTCATATGAAGCATATACACCACCATATGATAGGAGATACAAAGCATGGCAGAGGAGAGCATAATCAGCTCTTTCGAGAGAAGTTTGTGTGTCATAGATTGCTGTTACATGCACATAGGATAAAGTTCATGCATCCTATTTCTAAAGAGACATTAGCAATCAATGCACCTTTGGATGAGATATTTCAAAGGCTCTTTAACGTATTTGATTGGGAAAAGGTGATCTATTGATCACCGTGACTGTCTTATTGTTTTAGTTAAGTACAGACTCTTTTTTAAATTTTTGTGCAAGTCTATAATAAAAAGTTGCACGGTATTTTGTGCGTGTACTTTTGAGCTCTTGGCATACTTCTTGAATGGCTATATCAAGCTTCTCTTTGCTAAGGGTTAACCCTAGTTTTTTAACAAGGAAATTTCTTCTCACGGTATCGAGCTCTTTAGGATCGGAGCAGGAGACAAGCTCTGCATCTTTTCTGTAGATAGATGGACCAAGATTCTTTACGACAATGGTTAAAAATATTTCATCAACCTCACCATAGTGTTTCTTTATATCTTTAGTATAGAGAGCTATTTTTGCTTCTTTTTTAGTACCTTTTGTTTTGGTCGTTGTACTTTTTTTTGTTTCTGTTATTTTTCCTGAAGTAGGCTTTTTATTTGTGCTTGCTTTTTTAGCGGTTATTGCTTTCTTGGTGGTTGAAGTTTTTGTTTTGGTGATATTTTTTGTACTTTTAGCAGTTGTCGTTTTACTCTTTGTTTCTGTTTTTTTAGCGGTTTCTTTTTTTACAGATGCTTTTTTTGCAGGAGCTTTTTTGGATATTTCTGTTTTAGGCTTCTTCGTTGTTGCTTTCTTCGCAGAAGTTTTTTTATCTGTTCCTGTTTTTTTAGAAGAGGTAGATTTTTTCACTATAGTCTCTTTCTTCTCTTCCGCTGGAGGTGTCGTATTTAAGATCTTACTTTTTACACTGTGTATAGCATTTTTAAAATCCTCAACAACAAGTGCTTCAGCACTTTTATCAGGGATCTTCCGTTTTACTACTTTACTATAGAGGACATCATCATCAGGAGGTATTCCAATGGTCAAAACTTTTTTAAAAATCTTTGTGATCGTTGTAACAATTGCCATGATGTATCCTTTGAAGTTTTATTTTATTATATCATAAGACTTAATACTCTTTTAACGCATCATTGATCTGTACATATGCCATGACCGGTGTGGTTTCAAAATAAGGGATATTATGTTTTTTTGCAAACACTTTGGTCATCTTCTGTACTTTAAGCAGATTAAATCGTGGTGCCTTAGGGAAGAGATGATGTTCTATTTGTGTATTGAGCCCACCATAAAACCAGTGAATGAAGCTTCCACCTGTAAGTGAACGGCTTGTTCTCATTTGTAGTTCCATCCAGGAGAGTTTTTTACCCTCTTCTTCATTAAATGTTTCACATCCAAGGTGATTGGTAATGAACCCGAAAGCTAGCCAAGGTGAAAGTACAAAATTCAATGTAAGTGCTACATAGAGTGTGTTCAGTGCACCTATCTGGTAGAGAAGTGTCCCCCAGATAAGTGGCCAGTGAAGTAGCATAAGTGCAAATTCACCCCAGAGTTTACGTTTAATGACAAAGCTGTAAGATTGGGCAATGAATGCAGGAAACATAAAGAACATGGATCCCCAGAATATGAGATATTTGTACTTTTTAATGAATGGGCTGTCTCCTTTGTTGGGTGTAAATGCACCGTCTAATGCACGAATATCTTCATCTTTTTCAATAATGTTACAGTAGGTGTGGTGATTGACATTGTGTTTATAGTCCCACCAGGAAGAGGAGTTACTCAATATAAAGGCAGAAAAAGGGTAACTAAGTTTTTTTGAGAGGGATTTATTTTTAAAATACTGGGTATGCAGTATGTCATGGGAAACAAATACAGAACGTGTAAAGACAAGCGTCATAAAAAGTCCTAAAAGAATAGGATTCCAGAGTGGAGCAGTAGCTAATGCTATGATAATAGAAGCCAGTATAGCGATCATTTCAATAGTTCCTCTTACAGGAATACGATCCAGTAGTCCTGCTTGGCGAACGTCTGCTTTAAGCTCATCAAAAATATCCGGATAGGGTGTTGTGGTTGTTGACATAAAAGTACCTTCTTCATAATTTCATTGTTTTTATTATAACTGTTATAGATTAAGGTAATGAGCTAGAGGATATTAGTTCTCTTTTAGTCTAAAAAATGTACTCCCACTCCCACTAAAGAACCATCCTTTTGTATCTAACTGTTCTAGTTCAGGGTAGGTTGCAAGAGCAGCAGGGTAAAGGTCATTAAGTGCTATGGGGTCTTGAATGAGTCCAAGGAGGGTTTTGGAGTCCATTCTCTCCCATCCGAAAAATGAGGTTAAGTCTACATTACGTAAAAGATATGTGTGGAATGTCTTGTACACTTCTGCTGTATCACATCCTATATCCGGAGTGAAAAGTTCTAATGCTAAAGTAGGTTCTTCAAACGGGTGTACGATCTCTCCAAAACCGCTTACATTGGCAGAGGGGTAGTTATAGATGAAGTATGGAACATCTGCACCGATCTTGCTTCCTACTTGTGCCAACTCTTCGGTAGAGAGAAGAAGATTACAAGCCTCTTTGACAAGACGCATGAAGGCTGCTGCATCTGAACTGCCTCCACCTAGACCTGCTTGGGAAGGGATACGCTTAGTAACAAGCACTTTGTGTGTATAAAAGAAATTTAGGATATCAAGATCACCGGTATATGTGTTGAGAGCCTTATAGGCTTTATAGATAGTGTTGGACTCCAAAGGTATATTATCACATCCCTCTATGGTAAAGCTGTCGCATTCACAAGGTATGAATTCTATGGTATCGTAGAGATCTTCTACCCTCATAAATCGTGAGATAAGGGTATGGTAACCCTCTTTGTAACCGGTAATTTTTAAAAAAATATTTACTTTTGCGTGGGCTTGGATACTGTACATTTATGTTTCCTCAAATTTTGGTATTCTGTTAAATCGGTAAGTAATCTCTTTGTCTTTTATCTCAATAATAGAAAAAAAGTGTTGGGTTTCAATAAGATAAATGCCATCTGTCTGGGTTTGAAAATAGGTTATATCAAGTTTTTTACCCAGTTCTATATATGCCTCATCTCCAGTATAGAGATTGGATGGTAGTGCTAAGTGCGTGAAGGGGTTGAGGGCTTTTTCGTTATCATAATAAAACTGTCCTTCGTGGATACGGTGTAGGCTTGAGAGGGTACCATCTACACCCAATTTATCTGCAATCAGTGCTCCCAGACTTCGTATGTAGGTTCCTTCACTTACTTTGGCTTCAAAGTGTACAAAAGGGTGATTATAATGTATTAATTTAATATCATAAATGGTGGACGTAATGGTTTTTAATGCTACCTCTTCACCTGCTCGTGCAAGTGCGTAAGCACGTTTTCCGTTGATCTTTTTGGCACAGAACTTTGGAGGGTAATAGGTAAGTTCCCCTTGAAGTGAAGCAAGGGTATCTTTGATATGTTGTGTATCAAAAACTTCTACCTCTTTGATGCTGTCTATCTTTTCTATATCAAGGCTTGGAGAGTTGGCTCCCAGCCATAGGGTAGCTTTATAACTTTTAGGTGTCTTATTGAGGTATTGGAAGAGTTTGGTATATTGTCCTGTAGCGACAATGAGACACCCTGTAGCAAAAGGATCCAGTGTACCGGAGAAGCCTACTTTTTTAGTATTATACTTGCGTTTGATAGTGCCCATATAGCCGTTGGATGTTCTAAAGATGGGTTTGTTGACGACAAATAATCTATTCAATTAAATTTCCTGTAGGGTGTTGTGTCTTCACAACACCAAAATAATTTGGTTTAAAAAGGTGTTGTCAGGAGACAACACCCTACGTTATATTGATTGTACGAAGGAGCTTAAAATCTCTTTCTTATTTCCACCAAAATTAATAAGTAGTTTATACTCTTTCCCGGATTTGTTGGCAGCTTGTACTCGCCCGATACCAAAGATCTTGTGTTTAACGAGATCTCCTTTTTTAAAGGCTGAGCTTTTTTCTATTTTGAGACTGGTATCTGAAATGAGTCCTGCCTCTCCTAAGAAACGGCTTTTGTCTATCATCTTACGGCGACCTTTATAGAAACGACTGTCAACATAACAGAGTGTGAGGTCTGATTTGGCTCTGGTAATAGCAACATAGCCTAAACGACGTTCTTCTTCCATATTGCACCCCTCACCAAGGAGAGGGAAGAACTCCTCTTCTAGACCAATGACAAAGAGATGTTCAAATTCCAACCCTTTAGCCGCATGGATACTCATAATGGTAATAGCATCCTCTTCTATCTGATCTTGATCACTTTGCAGAGAGATATCATTAAGGAACTCATCGAGTGTCAGATCAGGATTTTTCATGACTGCATCTCTAAAATACCCATAAAACTCATCAATATTCAAAATACGGTCAAACCCATCTACCATACCGGCATAGTGATCTTTGAGTTTGATACGTTCTTCAAAGAGTGTAATAAAGTTACCCAGAGAGTTTTTGATCTCTTCTTGCAAAAGTTGTATATCCTCAACAAGTTTTGTCAGTGCGGTAGCTACCTTTTTACTGATCACTAACGGAAGTTTTCCGTTTACACTTTGCTCTATATAACTATAGAGTGAGAGCTGTGTATCAAAAGCAGCTTTTTCAAGTTTATCTATAGAGGCTTTACCAATCCCTCTTTTAGGTTTATTAATGATACGTTTCAGTGAAAAATCATCATGGGGATTTGCTAAAATTCTAAAATAAGAGATGATGTCTTTGATCTCTGCACGCTCATAGAAACGCATACCACCAATGAGTTTAAATGCTAATCCCTCTTTAGTAAATCCCTCTTCAAGAGAACGTGACAGTGCATTGATACGGTAAAGTACGGCGATCTCATCCGGATCAGCTCCTTCATCAATGAGTTCATGTATCTGATGTGCAATGGCTTTGGCTTCCATGGACTCATCAAGTGAGTGAAGAAGTTTTACATCGGCACCACTTCCTTTATGGGAAGTGAGTTTCTTCCCTAAACGGGTTGAATTATGCTCAATGAGTGTATTGGCAGCTTTTAAGATGGGTTCAGTTGAACGGTAGTTTGTTTCAAGTTTCACCACTTTAGTCTCTTTAAAGTTATCTGCGAATTCCAGAATATTACGGATATTTGCACCCCTCCAGCCATAAATACTTTGATCATCATCCCCAACCACACAGAGATTTTCATGTTCAGAACAGAGATGTTCGAGAAGACGGAACTGGAGTTCATTGGTATCTTGATACTCGTCTACCATGATGTATTTATATCTGTTACTTGTCTCTTTGCGAAGTGCATCATTCTCATCAAGGATCTTGTAGGTAAGCATGAGAAGATCATCAAAATCAACAAGATTATTCTCTTCGATATTTGCCTGATAAAGTGTATAAACCTTGGCTACTTTTTTATAGTCAGGAAGTTCTGCTTTCTGGCTGACCACTTCAGGAGTAAGTAGAGAGTTTTTATATTTTGAGATTTCAGATGCAATAAAAGAGATATTAAGATCGATCTTCAACTCTTTGGCAATGGAGCGTAAAAGACGTTTTTTATCATCACTGTCGATAATAACAAAAGTATTTTTTCGTCCCAATTTTTCAATATGAAATTTTAAAAAAAGTAGACCGAATTTATGGAATGTACATAAAAGTGGAGGATAAGAGACTTTTGACGGCATGAGTTTTAAAGCCCGTTCTCTCATTTCAGAGGCAGCTTTATTGGTAAAAGTAAGGGTGAGTGTATTGGCAGGATCAATACCTACTTCTCCTACAAGATAGGCAAGTCTTGCTGTGAGGGTTTTTGTTTTCCCACTCCCCGCTCCGGCAAGGATAAGCATTGCACCGTCAATATGTTCAACCGCTTCACGTTGTGATGGATTGAGTCCATTTAATATCTGTTCCATAAGTTCATTACGCTCCTATATAGTAGTTATTATATCGTTAAAATAATTAAGGGTAGCTCAGGAGAGTTATATAAGAAAAATGAATTTTATAGAATTAATAAGAAAACCTTATGAATGGTTAAGTATAATTTGTTACAATACTAATAGTTAAATTTTTATATGATAAATAATAAGGGGAAGTAATGTTAAAAGATTTTGTAAAATTAGAGACCTTTTTGACTGTAGCACGTGAAAGAAGTTTTTCAAAAGCTTCAGCAAAACTGGGAATCTCTCAACCGGCTGTAACACAGCAGATCAAATTTATAGAAAAATATCTTGCATGTAAGACTATTGAACGTAAAAAGAACGGTATCAAACTGACAAGTGAAGGTGAAGAGCTTTATAAAATAGCAACACGATTGGAAAAAGAGATCAATTCATCAGAAAAAGATATCCTTAAGATCATCAATAAAGAAATGACATTTAGATTAGGGGCATCTTATACGATCGGGACCTATGTGATTCCAGGAGAGTGTTTGAATGCTATGAGTGAAACGATCAATAATGATGTAAACTTAAGTATAGATATTAGTGATGCGATCATACAAAAACTCAAAGATAGAAAATTGGATGTAGGACTTATAGAGTCACCTGTTATGGATAATGATCTGATCTATAGAGAGTGGTTGGAGGATGAACTTGTTGTTGTAAGTAATGTACCTATCCCTAAAATACTTAAAACAGAAGAACTTTATGATTATCGATGGATCTGCCGTGAAGAAGCATCACATACAAGACGTGTTGTTTCAGAGGTGTTTGAAGAACTTGGTGTTTCCTGTAAGAGTTTTAATGTGATCAGTGAAGTAAGCAATACCACAGCAGTTATGCAAACGATCAAAAAAAGTAAAAAAGATCCTGATAAACCGGTAGTAACGATTATTTCTAAACATGCGATCGCAGATGAAGTTGCTTCAGGTGGGCTATATGAAGCGAGACTCAGAGGCTATACGATGACGCGTAAATTCTTTATTGTGTACTCTAAAGAGAATAAACATAATGCCTATGTAGATAATGTAGTAGATTATATTCTAGCAGGTCAATGCTAAGATTTCTTTTTCTTGAGGAGTTTCTTATTCTCGGGATTGTTAAGTAACGCTTCCATAGAGCTTTTTTGTTCAGCTTTTTGTTTGACTATAGGCTGAGCAAGATTGAAGACAATAGGGTGATCTCCTACAAACACTTGTTTTATTGCAAGGAGTGGTACGGTTACTGTTGAACCAAAATTCTCATCTCCAAATCCTGCTTCAAAAGAGAAGTATCCCTCTTCAAGTTTTGCACTTTCAAAGGTATACCCACTTAAAATAAAAAGTACACTCTCTTGAAAAGTCTCTTGTATACTGGAAGGAAGTGCAGGAGAAAAATCAACATATTGTATCTCACAAGCAAGTGCGAATTCTTGATTTTTTGTAAAGAGGTATTCTATGGTCTTTTCTATATGCTCTTGTATCAGTTCCCTGTATTGGGGTGTTTGAAAAAGGTTAATTGTCATTATATCTCTTTTATTATTCTATACTGAAATCATTTAGGATCTTAAATCCTAACATAGAGTTTATTAAAGCTACTCGTCTGTATGCTTTTAAATCTTCTCTTTTTATCTTTTTTTTATGAAGATATCCTTCATCAAGCAGTTTAGCTCTCATCGTACCCTGTAAAAGAGGATCTTTTGGAGTAAACCATTGTGTCCCGTCATAAAAGGCTATATTTGCAATGGTCGTATCCGTTAAATAACCTTCTTTTTCTATGATAATCTCATCAATACCATCTTGTATTTGAAGTAAGTGGTTTAACGCTTCTCTGTCAGCATATTTGTAATCGTATCTGATGTTGGAATTGATGATCTTTAATGTATGTATTTTTTTGGGGATATAAGGGATGTAGTCAATAGAGTGTATGATTTTATCATAAAGAATACGACAACGATAGAGTCCTGTTGTAGGTGCCTCAATCATAGAAGAGAGATTTAGTTGGTTGGTTGAACCAAAGAGCTCTTTTCTACTTTTATCACAGCGTGCCTGATGGTAAGAAAGATTATGTACTATGCCATCTTCTATTTTGATCGTTTCTAAAAGAAGAGGCACTGGATACTCCTAAAATAGCTCAGTAGAGAGATAACGTTCCGCTGTATCACAAAGGATCGTAACGATCACTTTACCTTTGTTCTCAGGTTTGAGGGCTGTTTGGTAGGCAGCATAGAGATTTGCTCCAGAAGAGATACCCACCAGCAAACCCTCTTTTTGTGCCACTTTCTGTGCCATATGAAAAGCATCACTGTCTTTTACAGCGATCACTTCATCATAGAGTGAACAGTTCAGAATATCGGGGATAAACCCTGCACCGATACCTTGTATTTTATGTGGTCCTGCATGACTGCCGCTTAATACAGCTGAAGTTGCAGGTTCAACAGCGATAGAGGTCAATGTTGGAAGTTTTGCTTTGAGTGCTTCAGTGGTACCGGTAAGTGTCCCTCCTGTTCCAACAGCAGCAACAAAGATATCAACCTCACCATTTGTATCATTCAGTATCTCTACAGCAGTTGTTTTTTTATGTATATTCGGATTATCAGGGTTTTGAAATTGTTGTAGCACAATAGCATCATCTAACTCTTTTTCCAGTGCATTCGCTTTTTCTATTGAACCGTTCATCCCATCAGATGCAGGAGTAAGTACAAGTTCGGCTCCCAAATAGGTAAGCAACTTTTGTCTCTCTATACTCATGGAATCAGGCATAGTGAGGATAAGCTTAAGTCCTTTTGAAGCACAGATAGCGGCAAGTCCGATACCGGTATTACCACTGGTAGGTTCAATGATCGTAGTATTCGTAGTGATCTTGCCTGCCTCTATGGCTTTGTTGATCATATTGAGTGCGATCCTGTCTTTGACGGATGAGGTAGGGTTCATGAACTCACATTTGCCTAAGATCGTTGTCCCCGTCTCATTTGAAAGTGAATTGATCTTGACCAAAGGGGTGTTACCTATAAGTTCTTCAATGCTATTTGCGATCATATGTACCTCTCCTTTTTAAAGTTATTAATTTATATTATACTATATTATTATTTTTGTATTAGTGGCTTAAACTCATAATTTTCATCATCATAATATTCTATTTCACCGTCTTCTATATGATAATGCCATCCATGAAGAAAGATCCTTCCCTCTTCTACCCCTTTTTTTACAGCTGGATAGGTTAAAAGATTATCTAATTGGAAAATAACAGAGATCTTTTCGGTATAACGTAAGAGTTCTTCTTTACTTTTTTCATTACACGTTAACATAGCCATTTTTTTAGCTTCCTGTCCTAGTTCCAACCATTTAATGGTGTGGATATTCTCTGGAGTCTTTTCTATTTTTTTATATAGTGCACCTATGGCACCGCAGTGTGAATGTCCACAAACGATGATGTCTGAGATCCCTAGAACGGATACTGCGTATTCAATGGCAGAAGCTGTAGCATGGTAATCTGCATCAGGCTTGAACGGTGCAACAAAATTTCCGATATTTCGAACAATAAAAAGGTCACCTGCTTTGCTACCTGTGATCATAGCGGGCATAACCCTTGAGTCACTGCATCCTATAAAAAGGGCTTTGGGATTTTGTCCCTCTTCCACAAGTTTTTTAAAACGCTCTTCACTTTTTTTAAACTTCACATTTTGAAAGTTGACATGTCCTTTCTCAAACTCTTTAAGTCTATTATCCAAGTGTAACCTCCATAATGCTGTATGCTATCTCTTCATTGGCGTACATAGGTACTACACCATTGTATTCTGCCGGAACTTTAAATGGTTTTTTTTCTAATGTAACTGTTTTGTTTAATGGGTTTACACCATAAATATTTTTTGCATTACCTGAAATGAAGGCTTGGAGATTATCCAATACTCCATGTTTTTCAAAAAGTTCAGTTAAAAGTTGTAGTGCTATGGGTGCTGTAAATACACCTGCCGCACAACCACATGCCTCTTTTGCATGTTTAGGGTGTGGTGCAGAGTCTGAACCGAACATCACTTTAGGATGTGCTGCCAATGCTACTTTTAGCAGAGCCTCTCTGTCTTCAGGTCGTTTAGCGATCGGTTTACAGAAAAGGTGAGGCTGAAGCATTCCGCCTGCTACATCATCCAATGTAATAAATAGATGGTGTACAGTAATGGTTGCATAAAGGTTATCAAATCTGTCAAGTGCTGCAACACTCTCTTTGGTGGTAATATGCTCCATAATGATCTTAAGTTTAGGAAAAGCTGCTGCGAGTTTTTCATAAATACTTACAAATTCAGCCTCTCTGTCCATGACAAAACCATTGGTTTCACCGTGCACACATAAAGGAATATTTAGATCACTCATGGCTTCGAGAGCAGGTCTTAACTCTTCTACATCAAAACCGCTTACACCTCCTTCAGAGTTGGTGGTGATCCCTGCGGGGTAGAGTTTGATCGCAGTGATTACTTCTTTCACACTTTCTAAAAATGTTCTGTCATAGCTGGGTTTAAAAAAGAGTGTCATATAAGGTGTAAAATCTTCATTACCAAGGGCATCCATAATACGTGTTCTGTAGGCAATCACTTCTTCTTTACTACTTACCGGTGGTACAAGGTTAGGCATCACAATGGCTCCTGCAAATGTATGGGCACTTCCTTTTGCGATGTTTTCTAACATCTCCCCGTCTCTGAGGTGTAGGTGCATATCAAGTGGTGCTTGGAGTGTGAGTTCCATCAAAGTCCTTTAAAACATAAAATTGAGTTTTATTTTTTGGCACAAGCCAATAGAGTATTTCTATTTTGCCATAATTTGCATTAGATATGCGTAAAGCAGAGACCTTGGGAGACGTGTAATTGACCACTGGATAGTCGATCCCTCCGTCAAAGAGCTGATTGCATCGTAAAATACGTAAAGAGCTTTCCCAAAGTGCCTTGTGTGGGGTGTTGAATTCAAATTGCCATTTCGCATATTCTGAACAAGTAGGGTAGTAGCGGCAGTTTGCAGGTAACATTTTTGAAATATATTGATAACCTTTGATGGGTGCTATCCAGAACTTTTTCATACTAATCCTTTGCAATAGGCTGATCTAGAATGTAGGAAGGAGACATATTTACACTATGATAAATGGTTGTACCGTATTTTTTACTATAGTATTGTAACAATAGTTTTTGTAAAGTAGGTTCTATGGAAGGCGTGAACCAGCCATTGTTACTGAGTACAATCATGTTTTTAGGGTAATTTCCCTGTTTATCTTTTGTATAAAGTCTTTCTGAAGTAGCTTCAAAACAGATGGCATTTCTGTAGGTTATACTGTCTATAGTGTAGTCTATGACATCTTTACTGGCTTTATAATCTACAGCACCGTCATAAAATATTTTATTGACCCAGTCACTTAAAAAATCCGGTAGAGGGTTACTTTCTCCAAAAGGAACAAGGACTACCTTATTGGCTACTGTGACTTTACCATGGGTGAAGATATAGGTGGAGTTTCGTGGTGTCTTCTCATCCCAATAGAGACCACCTGTAACGATGGAAATAAGTTTAGCTTTGGCTTGCAATTTATCTATAAGCGATTGTGAACGGTTGATGAAAACAGGGAAAACGGATTCGGGTAGGATGATCAATGTTCTATTGTCATCAATTGCCTTATCTATGGAAGCAAATAGTTTGGCAAACTGTGCGGTGTGCTGTGATGTATTCCACTTATCTTCTACTGTAGTATGGGTTGTAACTACCTGTATATTTTTAGCATTACTTTGTATCATCTTTGTAGTGGGTTGATAGGCTAGTAGTATAAGTAAAAGATAGAGGTACTGTTTTTTCCAAAGGCTTAAGACCAATGCTGACAAAATAGTGGCAAATTGCCATTTTTCAATACCCAAATAGCTCTCGATAAACACCAGTTCAGGTTTTAGCCAATCAAAGCCAAAAGGATGAATGTAGCTTAACAGTAAAAGTCCTATGGCTTTTACTGTTAAAGAGATTATGTAGGGTGTTGTGGGGGCACAACACCCTACTGCAAAATCAGAGATTTTGGCGATCATCCAAAATATTATCCCATATCCAAGCCCTACAAATAGTATGACAAAAGGGATGGCCCAGGGCATATGGTAGTGTTGGAAACTAAGCCCGATCCACCAAAACCATAAGATACCTATAAAAAAACCATAGGAAAACCATACTTTTTTATCTTCTTTCAAAAGAAGATAGAAGGATGTAATGGCTAAAAAGGTGTTGAGTAGCGGAGAAGAGAAGCCATAGTAGTTGAGGTAGATAAAGGCAGAACTTAAAAGGGCTATACCAAAGCCTCTTATTAGTACAAAAGTGCTAATATATTGTCTAATTTTACTCAAAAGGATTTCCTCATGGAACAACAAGGTAGCGTAATCGGTTCATTAGCACCACTACTTATTTTATTTGCAATTTTTTATTTCTTGATCATTCGACCACAACAGAAACAGCAAAAAGCACACAAAGAGATGCTTGAAGGTTTAGCCAAAGGTGATAAGATTATCACTTCGGGCGGTATTATTGCAGTGATCGTTAAACCTGAAGAAGATTTTATCAAAATCAAACTAAATGATGACACTATTGTGAAACTAGATAGATCATTTGTTGCAAAAAAGGTTGAAATAGGTAATGAAGACGCTTAATTTTAGAGTAATCCTCTTTGCTTTTGCACTGATATTCGGGATAGTGTTCTCTATTCCTTCTATCACACAAAGTGAAAGTGGAAAGAAAATCACACTGGGACTTGACCTTCAAGGTGGACTTCATATGCTCCTTGGGATCAAGAGTGATGTTGCTATTGAGTCTCGTACTAAATCTATGGCTGCTACGGTAAAGTATATTTTTGATGATGAAGAGATCATTTTTGATGAGCTTCGTATGGTAGATGGAGAAAAGATCACTTTTGAACTGCTTGACAATGATGATGTGTCTAAAGCAAAAGAGCTTCTTAAAAAAGAGTTGCAAGGTACTGTTTTAACTCAGGATGATTTGAAATTCTCACTTGAGATGACAGCTGAAGAGATCAGCAGAACAAAACAAAATGCTATTAAACAGGCTGTTGATACTATACGCAATAGACTGAATGAGTTTGGACTTGCTGAGCCAACCGTAGCAAAACAGGGTGAAGATAAGATCTTGGTAGAGGTACCGGGTATTAAAACACAGGAAGATGAGCAGCGTATTCGTGAGCTCATTGCTCGTGCAGCACACTTACAGCTTATGGCTGTAGATGAAGAGAGAGCTGCAAGAGTAATGACCATGAATGAGAATGAAGCGAAAAGTTTCGGGGATGTCATTTTACCGGATGTCAATACGCCTGAGAGATATTTGCTTCGTCAGATTCCTATATTGGATGGTTCTATGTTAACAGATGCTAAAGTTGGTTTTGATGAAAACAATCAACCGGTGATTAATTTTGCACTCAATGGACAAGGAGCAAAGATATTTGGTGACTTTACAGGTAAAAATGTAGGGAATCGTATGGCAGTTGTACTTGATGACAAAGTCTATTCTGCACCGAATATTCGTGAACGTATTGGTGGAGGTCATGTACAAATCTCCGGTAATTTTAAGTTGGAAGAGGCACATGATTTGGCTATTGCACTTCGCTCAGGAGCACTACTTGCCCCTGTATTTGTAATGGAAAAACGTTCTGTCGGTCCTAGTTTAGGGGCAGACAGTATTAAAGCAAGTTCTATCGCGTTGGCACTTGGATTTGTTTTGGTTATTCTCTTTATGTTCCTTTACTATGGTATGGCAGGGGTTATTGCCAATGTAGCATTGGTTGGGAACCTGTTCCTGATCTTGGCGATCATGTCACTCTTTGGTGCAACACTGACACTGCCGGGTATGGCAGGTATTGTTCTTACTGTCGGTATGGCGGTGGATGCGAACGTGATTATTAATGAGCGTATCCGTGAGTTGTTACATGCAGGTAAGTCTGTAGCCAAATCCATAGAGGATGGGTATAACAATGCTTTTACTGCCATCTTGGATGCAAACGTCACAACGCTGATTGCAGCAGTGGTACTTTATGCGTATGGTACAGGTGCCATTAAAGGGTTTGCTTTAACGATGAGTATTGGTATCTTGGCATCTATGCTTACGGCAATTGTCGGTACACATGGGATATACCAGTGGTTGCTTCCTAAAATAGACAAGAAAAGACTGAACTTCTGGTTCGGTATCAAAACAGGGGAGGCAAAATAATGGAAATCTTTAAATATAAAAAACCTCTCTCACTCATGAGTAAGAGTAAACGGTTCGGTATGGTATCTGTTGCTCTGCTTGTACTCTCGTTAGGACTTATTTTTACCAAAGGGTTCAACTATGGGATAGACTTTGCCGGTGGTACACTGGTGCAGGTACAGTATGAAGGTAAAGCACCTATTGATAAAATACGGGATGCCATTGGTTCAGATAAGAACTATGAAGGTGCAAGTGTGACTTTCTTTGGCTCTGAAGAAGAGGTGGTTATCCGTACTAAAATGAGCTCTAAATCTTTAGGGGAAGATATAGGCGATAAGATGCGTACATTGCTGAAAGATACAGGTAAGTTTGAAGTAAGAAGAGTCGATATGGTAGGAGCAAAGGTAGGGTCAGAACTACGTGAAAAAGGGCTGATGTCCATGTTCCTGGCTATCCTCGGTATTCTTATCTATGTCTCTTTTAGATTTGAGTGGCGTTTTGCGATTGCTTCTGTGATGGCATTGATACATGATGTGACTATCGCTATGGGAGCAGTAGTACTCTTTGGCATTGAAGTAAATCTCGATACTCTGGCAGCACTGCTTACTATTCTTGGGTATTCTCTAAACGATACGATCATCGTCTTTGACCGTATCCGTGAAGGAATAAGAACCATTAAAAATCCTGATCTTGGAGCTATAATTGATGAATCTGTAACGCAAACACTCTCAAGAACTACTTTAACATCACTTACGACATTTTTTGTTGTCTTGACACTTTTTCTTTTTGGTGGAGAGATCATTAGAGGGTTTAGTTTTACCCTTTTAGTGGGTGTAGTAGTGGGTACTTACTCTTCCATCTTCGTGGCATCTCCTATCTTGATGTGGCTCGGTTTCTCAGTCAGTAGTTTCAGAGAAAAAGAGGCAGCAAAACTTAAAAGAGAGAAAGAAAAAGAGAAAATGAGACAAATGTACGAAAATGGTACGATATAATACAGTAACACTTTAAGGAGTTAGTATGCAATGGGGTAAAGTTTTTTATATCTTTTTTACATTGATGTCACTTACGACATCGGCAGCATTTTTATATGAAGATTCATTGGTAGCACTGTTTATCGCAGGTTCGGTCAATGTAGTTTCTACTATTTTAAAAGTTGGAGTAAGAAATGTACTCTCTGCAGAACTTTTAGCAGGTTCTTTAGTAGCAGATCTACACTTGATCCCTGCATTTTTTGCAATGAAATTTTATGAGAACACGCCAGTTGCTATCGGGTTGGTTATTGGTGCTGTCATCGCAAACCTGTATACTATTATTGTCTCTATGATTGAGAGTTCTAAAGAGAAAGCAGATTTTTAAGTCTTGCGTAGGTATATTGCATGAGATTCATACTATGAAACATGTAATAACGATGCCTACCATTACGGGTAAAAATAGTAACGAAAAACGTAAAGAGATAAAAGCGTATTTTCAAGACTGCTATAAACGCTATGAGTCACTTTTTAATATTATAGCAAATGAAGAAGCGTACTTTCAAAAAGCAGATCCCCTTCGTCACCCTATTATTTTTTACTACGGACATACGGCTACCTTCTTTATAAATAAACTTAAACTTGCCAAGATCATTGATGAACGGATAGACCCTAAATTGGAATCTGTCTTTGCTGTAGGTGTAGATGA